>OGLH01000105.1_pt1 | contig 38687 bp, 55 predicted proteins | sample 1572791 | NCBI WGS metagenome assembly OGLH01 (sample SAMEA2581913, study PRJEB24529) | metagenome | biome: Human gut stool | place: China | collected 2011
CGAGGAATAAGCCACAAAACAACACTTTGCCCCTATTCGTTCCGCGTTGCGGAGGTCTCAGGCTGGCAGGCTTTCGGATAGTAAAAACTTATGGTGTGTTTGTTTTGCATAAGAACAAACGATGAAGAAAGTTTGTGAAATGCTTGCGTGGTATAAAATCTTATACTATCTTTGTAATAGAGAAAGGGAGGATCAGGTATCACACCCTTCGAAGTTAATGAAACAAACATTTAAAGCCATGAAAAAGAGTCAAACGAACAACTCCACCAACTGGAAGAACGAAGTAAATGAAATCCGGGCACGTCTGGAAGCCGTTAAAACGCGGTCGTGTTGGGATCGAGGCGTGAAAGGTTTTGCGCTGGATCTGCTGGAAAGTTACGAAAACATTTGCGAGTATTGCGAGCATAACGGCCAGCCAATTCCGGAACTCAATGAAGAAACATTATTAAACGGTGCGGCCGACTGGAGAGCCTATTGTTATGGCGGAGGCGCGCTGATCTACAACACGGATATAGCTAAGGCCCTTTGCACACCGTCAATGCTCAAGAAAAAAGACGGCGGGCGCCTCGATCCGAACCATCGTGAGATCTGGATGGATGTACAAGTACGTGCATATTATCAGGCTTTCCGTTTGTTGAGGTCTTGTGTTAAATCCACTTGCACACAAGTTGGTACATGTAGATAAGTTCTCTTGCGAGGAATAAGCCACAAAACAACACTTTGCCCCTATTCGTTCCGCGTTGCGGAGGCGTACCGGGCGGCTGGGATAGGGGCACGAAACCACAAAAACCACAGAAAAATGAAAAGAGTGACATTGGTAGCAGTGAATGACGGGAAGACATTCCCGAATGTATCGTGCGCGTTGATCTATTTGCAAGCGCAAATAGAAGCGTCGATAAAAGGCATTTGCCGGAAACTGTCCCGGATGGATGATCCGGGAGCGATTTCGGAGTATCTCCGCCAGAATAAGAAAATCCTTGCGTCCATGCTTGAGATAGAATCGGAGATAGACGAAGGATTGGCATTAATGTCAGAAACCAAATAGCCCTATGAAAGAGACAAATACAATGATTAAGGCCGCGGTGCTGGTGGTACTCACGGCTTTATGCTGCTGGATCCTGTTCCGAAACACGTTGCGGGTAGAATCGGTACACAGGACGGAGAGCGGGTACCTCGTCGAAGTTTCAGCACTCGGCGGGATGGAAATACACGAATGCAGTTTATAAACACAAAAAAACCAGAAGCCATGACACACGTTAATTTCACTGCCTCGGGCGTTGCCCTTACCGACCCCAAGTAGCCCGCATCAGGGAAGAGATCGAGAATACCCGGTTCCGTTCCGCTTGGGACAATGGTGTAAAACTGTATGCGCTGGACATCCTCGGCGACTACTCCAAAATGCTGGATTACGCGAAGGAAACAGGGGGTTATACGCCGCGATTTATCGAAACTACTTTGCTGCTGGGTGCTGAGAGCTGGATGGCATACAGCGAGGGAGGTTGCTCGCTCGTGTGCAGCGCGGACATAGCCAAACGCTTGTGTAGTCCCTCGGAGATGAAGCGTAAAACGAGCCGATCGGGAATGATTATGCCGCCGACCCGGATCGAAACATGGATTCAGGTACAAGGGCGGGCACTAAATCAGGCATGGCGACTGCTTCGGGGTGCGGCGCTGACAGTATACAAGGCATAAGCCCACGAATGACAGCGGACATAACAATTATATCAAATTAAAAATCAATTAATTATGAAAACAATGAACGAACTGGCAGAAAGGGCGTACGCCTTTACCCAGGAGATGCCCCAGGACACGATAAGCGCGATACATATTTTCCGCGAGACGCAGGAGATCGGGGCGTACGTGAAGTATAGCTACGAGGCCTTGAGGGCTATCGAAGAGATCGCAGTACGCCGATGCCTCGGCGTAAGTACGGCCCTCAGGGAAGGCGTGATAACCATCCAAATACAGGAACAGGATTTGCGGATATGGATAAAAATCGAGTAAGGCAGCTACTCGCCCTATGGGCGGCAGTGCTGGCAGGAATGGCCGCCTTTGCGGCGGTCGTCCTCCTGCACCTTCAGAACAACGCATTTTAACACACAGTATACGCCATGAAAAACAACATCGAAAACGGGATTTATATTCCAGACGACACACGCAGGCTTTTCACCCCGACAATAGTTTACACTAAAAACCTAATAATATGGCAACGCTTTACAAAGAAGGAGTAGAGGGTAAATACAAATGGCTGACCCCTAAACAAGCCAAAAAAAATACGGCATTCCGCCGGAATACAAATTGATGGAGGAAACCGTATTGTCACACCTTGCAAAGATATTGCAAAAAACAGGAGCCAAGCCGTCGGTCGTGTATTCGCTTTTCACGGATGAAACAGGATGCAAAAGGATAACGGCCCTTTGTTTTGGCATCAAAGACGGCAAGGATTATATGTTTATATACCCAACCGCCGGGGACAACGATAAAATTTCGTTACACAAACCCCTGCGACCTTTCCCCGGATTTAGTTTGACGCCATACGAAGAGAGGGAAAAGATTATGCCGCAGCCTATCACAAAGGATTCAAGCCCCGAAGATTTGGAGCGGTGGAGGGAATACAACCGCATCGAAGAGAGACGGCACGACGCCGAATTTGTCGAATATTTAAAAACCAAAAAACAATGAAATGGATCGAAGCGGCCAAAGAAGGCCAGGATTATGTACTGAGCGCCGAACTGAAAGAAAAGCGCGACACTATCGAAGCGGAAGCAGCGGAGGTGCTGAAGAAATCGGGCGCCACGCCGTGCACACTCTACGGGATCGCCGACGGATCACCCGTCGTCTCGTCGGTAGAAATAGGGATCAAGGACGGGGAGGACTATATGTTGTTATATCCATGCGCGAGATGGTGGAAGGTAGCGGAATTCAAACTACTGAAGATGCTGCCCGTGCATCCCGAATGCGATGGCTATTCGGACGTCTGCAACGATGAACCCGCATGTATTACCAAGGATTCCACGGCGGAGGACGTGGAAGCCTGGCGGGCGTTCAACCAAAGACGCGCCGAAAGATATGAGCAGGCGCGGCAATTGGCGATAGCCAATTATAGGGTATACAACGAAGCGATGGCCCAAGTGTGCCCCGGGTTTAAGGGATCGGGGCCGGGTTACACGCAGACTTCATCGGTAATTCGTTCCGGCATACATTTCACGGCTCGATATTATAAGCATGAAGGGACTACCTTCTGCATGGAGTTGAAGCACGGGACAAAGGCCACCCCGGACGGGTTCAAACTGATTTCCGCAAACTACTACGGCAAGGAGGGGCACGAACGCCTAAGAAAGGATATTGACTTCCTCGACGAGATCGACGCGGCGATAGAGGAGGGGGATATGTCGCAAGCGCATCAACTGGTAGGCGACTGGAGGAAGGAACTGGACGACTACCTCGCGTTAAACGAAAAAGAATGCGGTACTCATGATGACGGAGCGGGAGACGAAGCAGCAGTTGCAAAAACGAAGGAATGACGAGTTTGTACAAATACTCAGACGGTATGCCGATCAACACGACAGCGTAATATGCTGGCGAAACATAACTCCCTATTGCATTCGGGTTTACCAGCGCTTAAAATCATGGGGGAGTGTGTGGGAGCCGGGAGAACTGAAACCCAAACGCGCGCTGATCTATTCGGGTGCCCGCCGTCAAATACTGGACTTGTACCCCCTTGGCCTGAAATTCCATGCCCTTCGGTTCAACGGGCGCGGGATAATAAGGGGAAGATGGGAGGATAAAATTAACCAATTGCTAAATATGAGCATACAAGATGATAACACGAACGACCTATAAAACGCGACAAGAGTGGTTGCATGCGCGCAACGACACCCCCGTTATCGGAAGTTCCGAGGTTGGGACGATTATGGGGCTTAATCCCTATATGACGCCGTACCAGTACTGGCGCGTAAAGAAAATGGAGACCTTGGAGACCGCGGCCGAAGAGGATAACGACAGTATGATCCGCGGGCGCTTCAAGGAGGACGCGATTGCCCGCATGTTCGAGCAGGTGACCGGGGAAAAGATCGTCAAACGATCCGAGCAGATCGAGGTGTACCGCAATGACAAATACCCGCCCTACATGCAGGCAGCGCCCGACAGGGAGGTTTTCGCCGCGGGCAGGAGTACCCGGTATATCCTGGAGTGCAAGGACACGAAAATGCACCTGCCGGAACTGACGCCCGAGACGGTGCCGATGCTGTGGTACGCGCAGATCATGTACCAAATGGGGATCATGGAGCGCGATGCGGCGTACATAGCCGCGGAGGAGGGAGGCAAGCGGCTCGTGTATGCGCTATTCGATTTCGACCGATCCAAATTCGCCTATATCGTGGAGTACTGCCGGGATTGGTTCGAAAGGTACATTTTGGGCGACGAAATACCCCCGGTGGAGACAGGCCAGGACGTTATACTGGCATGGCCTGTGTCGGAAGCCGCCCCGCGGGAAGCAGATGCGGAGATACGGGATATTATCGCGTGGGTGCGGGCGCAGCGGTCGAAGGTAGCCGCCATGCAGGCGGAGATCACCAAGGCAGAAGAGCGGGTTAAGGCGTATTTCATGCAGTACGACACCATAACCTACGACGGGCGACCGCTGGCTACATTCAAGACTGTAACAAGCCGCAGGCTGGATTCGAAGGCATTAAAGGCGGACAATCCGGACATATACGCCAAGTATGTAAAGGAGAGTACGACGCGGCAATTATTATTCAAATAACATGAAGACGAAGCGAGAAATAACAGCACGGGAATACGAGGAGGTAGCAAGCCGCCTCACGGACGCCATCAACGGGAATACATACTTTTCCGACAGCATCTCGGGCGAAGGCTGGCGTTTCACCCCCTCCGTTATGGTGTATTGGCACACCGATACACTGGGATCGGGAGAAAAGGAAACGCGGATGGAAAAACTGGTGTGGATCTGGTGGGAGTTCCACACGTTCGACGCGGAGGGTGACGAGGTACTAAACGATTTCAAAACATCAACCTTAGAGCTTTTTTTAGGAATATGACAACCATAACAGACAAGAACGAACGCGCAATGCGCGAGGGGATGGTAGCCAAGACCGCCACCCCGAATTTGCAGGAGATGATCGCCCTGCTGGAGGACAAAAAAGGGGAGGTGCAGGCGCGCCTGCATGCGGTGCTCGGCGACAGGGCTCCGATATTCACGCAGGCCGTACGCAACCTGCTGGTGGCTCCCGAGAACAAAATGCTGCGGGAGTGCACGCCCAAATCCATCATGCGCTCGTGCATGGCCTGTGCAACAACGGGGCTTTCCCTCGATCCGGCATTCGGGCAGGCCGCCATCGTTCCCTTCACTGAGACTACGTACAAGAACGGGCAGCAGGTAGTCACCAAGAAGGCGGTGTTCATGCCGATGAAAAACGGGCTGGTGCAACTTGCCAACAATACCGGGATGATCCAGCGGTTGATGGCCGCTCCGGTGTATGAGGGGGACATAAAGTATCACGACCCTTTTACGGGCGATATGGAGTATAACCAGGAGCCGCACGAACGCACAAAACTGCTCGGATATGTAGCCTATCTTCGCTACATAAACGGCGGCGATCACTACCTGTACATGACGGTCGAAGAGCTGGAGGAGCACGGCAAGAAGTACAGCAAAAGCTACTACAACAAAAATGGTTTGTGGCAGAAAAACAAGCCTGCCATGTATGAAAAGACGGTCATCAAACGCATCTTGATGAAATGGGGTAGCATGGATGTAATGGCCAACTCGAAGCTTATCACAGCGCTAAAATACGACATGGCAACCCCCTCCTCGATGGATATGTCGCAGGCGACCCCCGAGTATGTCGACGGAGTGGACGACAATATTGCGGCCGTCGAAGAGCAGGAGGCCGTGGATGTGACTGACGAACCCGAAAAATAACAGAAAAAGATGAAGCCGAAGCAGAAAGAGACAGTAGTTACAATAGCCGAATACGCCCGCAGGTGCGGAATCACCTATCGGGGTGTGCAGATGCGCATTGCCAGCGGGCGAGTGAAAACAGTGAAATTCGGGGGCGTGGACTTCATAGATACGACAGTCTATCCTCCTATGCCCCGGCAAGACGTAAAAACTCATGAACGATGATATGAACACGGCGCTGGAATGGCTCGTTGGCCTTGTCCTGTTCCCGCTACTGATGTTGTCGAACTTTATAGGATATGCGCTCGGCCTGCCTCCGCAGGCCGGGGGCGAATCCTCAGCCTCGGATTCGGATCCGACAGAAGCGGAAGCGCCGGAAATAAACGAGGAATTGCAGGCGGACGCGATACGAGCTATCAACACTTTGGGCTTCCCCAAAGAAAGGGCAAAACAGGCCGTTTTAGAGGCTTTGAATGCCGATCCGGATGCAACCCTCGAAGAGATTGTAAAATGCGCCCTAAGGCGCCAAAAATAGGCAACATGAATGAATGCATATTTCATACGATTCCCGGAGTACAGGGGGGGGGTGAAGTTTAAGCCCATCGACGAGTTCCCGGGATATTGGATCGGAGAGGACGGAACGGTGGTGTCTACGCGGCGCGGAGACCCCCATGTGTTGAAGGTGGATTACAATGCCGACGGGTACGTAAGGGTGCGGTTATTCAACCGTTTGGGGAGGTACAACTACTTTGTTCACCGCCTTGTAGCTGAGGCTTTTGTCCCAAAAAGGGAGGGGGACAAAATCGTGGATCACCTTGATACGAACGTCGAGAACAACAATGCCTCGAATCTGAGGTGGTGCCGGGACATGAAGGAGAACATGGCCAACCCGCTGAGTGTAGCCAAAAGACAGCGGGCGGCGGCAAACAGACACAGCCGCGCAGCGAAGAGGAAGGCATACATGGAGGAGATAATGAGGCAGGCAATGACGGACACTCCGTTCTGATTTTTTTTTGGAGAATGGAAAAGTTTGTTTATATTTGCGGTGTGAATGCTCGGGCAGGGGCAAAACAAAATGCGACTTACCGCTTTAGTAGATACCGGGCTGCCCCCCGGTATCGAACGAGCGGTTTTTTTTATTTAAACGAATATGAAAGAATCCATGGTAATACCTCGAAGTCTGCTTACAGCGACCAACCGTCTTTCGATGACCGAAAAAGGGGAGGTGCTGGATGCGATCATGCGATATGGATTCGACGGAGAGGAGTATAGCGGAGATTCGGTAGTGGTGGCTATGATATTCGACCTTACCAAGCCATACATAGACGAAAACAACAAGAGGTACGACGCTGTGGTTGAGAGGAATAGGAATAACGGCAAAAAAGGCGGACGTCCTAAATCCACAAAAAACCCAGAAAAACCCAGTGGGTTATTTTGGGAACCCAGAAAAACCCAGAAAAACCCAGAAAAACCCAGACGAACCCAGACGAACCTTGATACTGATACTGATACTGATACTGATACTGGTAGTATTATATCTTCTCGTACTAACGTACTCGAAGATGCCGAGATAGTAACAGAGAATATTTCTATTGCTGGTAAAAACAAAAAAAGCGCGCGCGAAAAAATCGAGACAGCCCAAGAGGTGACATGGCGCGATAGCTTCGACGTTTACCTGCAATCATGCCGGGAAGCATGGTGCAGATGGACGCGGGACAAGGAGTGGATGGCGGAAAGGGAGCGCTTCAATCCGGGGGTCGACGTCTCTCTCACCCTCGAAAAGGCATGCAAGGAGTATTGGGCGACGGAGGCTGGATGGCTGCACAAGAAAAAGGGAAGGGGAAAGACGATAGACTGGAAACGCATTTTTGAGTTCGCAATATCGCAGAAACAAAATCGAGTGTGGAAAAATGAAAAGCAAGGAAAGACAACAGGGGCAGGAGGTCTCTCGGACGAAGAGCGGGCTGTGTTTGAGCGCATCCTCGGCGCCAGCCGCCCTGTATAGCCCGGTGGATGGAATGAGGACGTGTAGGGCTATGTCCACGCCGATAAAATGCGCTCAGTCGGGAATGGAATCCCTGTCGGGGCTTCGGCGAATCCACGGAGACGAGCTCGTTATATCCTGCATGGCGCTATGGATCGACGATCTGCAATCGTTTCTCAACATATCCGCCAAGATGAACAGGTTTCAAATCATCGAGACGTGTTCCATGATCCTGGAGGATTTCTACGCGCTAAACCTGGCAGACGTACGACTTGTGATGACGCGGGCCAAAAAAGGACAATACGGCGCATTATACGGGCGTCTCGACGGGCAGATAGTCTACCAGTGGTTCGCGGAATACTTCGACGAGCGGTGCGCAGAATGCGGCCGGACAGCAGACGCCGAGGCAAAGGTGAGGGATTCCCAGCTCGCGGCTATGTCGCCGGAGCAAAAAAAGAAGATTCTGGAATTATGGAGCAAACAAAAAAAATCACAAAAATGAAACAGGAGACAAAAGCAACCATCGCCTATTTGGCAGCAATCATTTTCGTTATCATCTGCATCGCATTGATGGCTGTGACCCCCGCGTATGGCCAAAATCAAACGGTGATAAAGGATTCCAAGGGGGAAGTGGTATACGTCAAAATCAAGACGGCCAGCGGGTACATTGTCAAGGACAAAAACGGCGTTCTGCTTTACACCGTGGTAGAGAACGACACGGAAAAGAGAGTTTACGACGCCTCCGGACGTCTAATTTCGGTAGAGAAAAAAGCGAAAAATTAACCTTTAACGAACGATAAAATGAAAGTCATAGTTACCTTTTCGGGTGGGAAAGACAGCTGTATGAGTTATTACGGATTATGCGAATAAAAAACAATCAACTATGGAAAACCAGGTAACGAGCATCGAGCAGTCGAAGCGGCTGATCGATCTGGGAGTGCCCGCGGAGAAGGCGAGCATGGTATGGGCTACATGTAGCGGTAAATACCATTTATCCGTCTTACCACACTATAAAGCCACACCAGAGTACATCAAAAGCGGGGAGAGTATTCCCGCCTTCACGGTCGCCGACCTGCTGGGAGTGATGCCGCCGGATATTCCTGCCGTAGTTGGGCAGAATCATGACTACGCTTTAACTCTGTCCAATAACTTCTGTTGGAACCTGCGCTACGAAAACAGCCACACGCACCAGTGCATTGGAGAGCAACTCGAATTCGATCTTGTCGACCTCCTTTGCAACCGTATTGAGTGGATAGTGTCTAACGGCTATGAATTGAACCTGTGATGAAACTACCTATCGAAGTTCACAACAAGTTGATCCCGTTCAAGGGGTTTAACTGGGTAACATGGCTTTTGTGGTCTTTTACCCGGAAGCCGATGGCGTGGAGCATGGACGAGACTACGCGCCGCCATGAAGGAATCCACTGCGCCCAGCAGATCGAACTGGCCGTGCTGTCCGCGGCAATCCTCCTGCCCGTCGCCATCAGCTACTCGTTCGCGTGGTGGGGCTGGGTGCTTACGGTGGTCGGCATTCTCTTCGCCGGATGGATTTGCTACGGCATTTCGTGGCTGATCGAAGTGATTATCCCGCCTTATCCGGGCGCGTACTACTACACCTGCTTCGAGACCGAGGCGTACAACCATGAGGATGATCCGGACTACTTGAAGCGGCGCATACCGTTCTGGGGCTGGATTTCCTGCATACCGAATTGGAAAGTCAAACACAAAAAAAACTAATTTATGAATACAGAAACGATGTTTTCATCTAAGACCGATTTGTGGGCCACACCACAGGATTTCTATGATAAACTCAATAGTGAATTTCATTTTACACTTGATCCTTGCGCCACCCCGCATAATGCTAAGTGTGTTAAATTCTACACCAAAGAGCAGGACGGGCTCCGAAAAGATTGGGGCGGGAATACTGTTTTTTGCAATCCGCCATACGGTCGGGATATATACGCATGGGTTCGTAAATGCTTCATGGAGGCACAAAAAATCAACACAATAGTTGTAATGTTGATTCCGGCGCGTACAGATACTCGATATTTTCACGAATTTATTTACCACAAAGCACGGGAAATTAGATTTATAAAGGGGAGGCTAAAATTCGGGGGCCAAAAAAATAGTGCTCCGTTCCCGTCAATGGTGGTTGTATTTTAATCCATAAACTGTTTTAAAATTTAAGCACAAAGATAACTAACCATGAAAACACTTTATCTCTGGGTTTCAGACAAAGGCTGGACACCCTTTCAGTACAATGAACTTTCTGAATTATCCCCCGAATTTGAGGCGCTCAATATCAAACTGGGCGACAGGTGCGAACTGGGCGACGGGTGCAAACTGGGCGACAGGTGCAAACTGGGCGACAGGTGCGAACTGGGCGACAGGTGCGAACTGGGCTACGGGTGCAAACTGGGCTACAGGTGCGAACTGGGCTACGGGTGCAAACTGGGCAACGGGTGCGAACTGGGCGACGGGTGCAAACTGGGCTACAGGTGCGAACTGGGCTACAGGTGCGAACTGGGCGACGGGTGCAAACTGGGCTACAGGTGCGAACTGGGCTACGGGTGCAAACTGGGCTACGGGTGCGAACTGGGCGACGGGTGCAAACTGGGCTACAGGTGCGATGTTCCGAAATCGCTATTTATCAGCGCATCTCGTCATACAGTATCCTATTGGGGTGAGGATGTTATTCAAATAGGCTGCAAACGCTACACCATTTCCGAGTGGCAGAAGCATTTCCGAAAAATTGGCGAGGCCGAAGGCTATAGTCCCGAGCAGATGGAGGAATACAAAGGGTATATAGACCTGATCGCTGCAATGCACAAGACGTGGGCGTTACACTAAAACATCCTAACCATGAAAAGCGAAAAAGCAAAACAAAGGCTATATGAATCATTTACATTCAACAGCAATATCGGTATCGACCGAAAAGCGGCCATCGAAGCTGTTGAACTTGCCGAGCAGGAGGCCGAGGAGCGGATGCGGGCGAAAGCGATTGAGGCGTATTGCATCGGATGCATCTGTTATGAAACGGGGGTCTGCGCATTAGGCCCCGATAAATGTGCCACAAAATCACTTTTCATCCAAAAACTGAATGAAAATGGGGAAGACTAAACACCGTGCTAAACGGCTAAGTGCTGGACACTATGAGTATCGGGGCTTCAAGGTGATTTGCGTTGGCTATTACCCTCCTGAACAAAAGGTGGCATGGGAAGCTGTCGACGAAAATGGGGGTGGATTTGCCCACTCATTTTCGCTAAAAAACACAAAGAAGTTGATAGACATAGAAATAGACGGGTATGAAAACGATTGAGGAAAGAGCAAAAGCATTTTGCGAAAATAACATCTGCGTAGATTGCGGAGATCGAAAGAATTGCGACCGGGGGTGTGTGGGATGCTCTATTTCTACCTACTCCGCCCTTGAATGGCTTATCCAGTTCGGAAAATCCGAGCACGAGGAACTGATGCGCTGGCACGACCCGAAAGAACCACCCGAACCGGGACGGGTTGTGCTTGTAAAGCGGAATCCAAGCTCTATCATACCGTATGATTTGGGGCATATTGATAACGATGGGAACTGGGTGGATTCGTGGTGTGGTTCTCCGATAGATGATAAGATCCTCGGCTGGCGGGAAATTCACGAATAAGACAGAGCTATGAAAACAGAGAAAACAGCGGCCGAAAGGCGCGAGGAATTGGCGACCCTCTTGTTTTGCCAAAGTTATCTATACTATCACGATATGCTGTCCTCGGCCGAAGACTTCACCTATGAGGAAGCCACTGGCTGTTTTGATGCCCCACCAAATCCGCATCACCGGAATCAAGTGCGAGCAGTGGTTTATCGCGGAGGAAGCGAAGGCATGGGTAAACCAAGGGCTGTATGCACCCATTGGGAGCTTCGAAAAATGCTTGCTGGAGCATCGGGTCGGTATCCCCGCCCGTAAGGCCACGGTTGAGGAGATTATCGAACATTTCAAAAAGAGGGAGAAATGATACGAGCAAGATTCTATATCAAATTCAAAGATTGCGGTAACGATTATCGGCCAGTTAAATGGCCGATCAAGTATCCGTATTGGTGTACGGGCGAAAGCGTCGACGCTTTCGTTATTGTCGCCTATGCCGAAAATGTCGAGCAAATAAAGGGGCTATGGCCGGAGGCTTATATGATCGAATGCGAGGAAGTGAATGAAATAACCTTCACTACAAGATTCCCAAAACCGAAGTGGTACAATTCGAGTTCGAATTGTTGAAATATCGAGATTCTCGCAAAATCAAGATAAAATGCAGAAAAATGAGAACCTTACAGTATTCGAAGCCGTAGCAGCCGATGCCGTATCATACGCTGATGCCGTCCTTGAAGAGCTGGACAAGAAAAAATAGAGCGGATCGGGCTTGTATGATAAAATAATTTACTATATTTACTGCATGGAAATTATTTTGTCGAAAATAGGGATGCTGCTCGAACGCCACTTTGGCGTATCGCTGGAGGAGATACAGGCACCCTGTCGGCGCCAAAGGGTTACGGATGCCCGAACGGTATTCATCCATATCATGTACTCCCACAAGCTCATGAACGGGGTGAAGCTGTCCAACTACCTGAACTGCACGAGCCGGAATTCATACTACCATATCCGCAAGTTTGAGGATATGAAGGAGATAAAGGCGTACAGCAAAATAATATCGAAGTTTGAACACGAGGCGAAATTGGAGATTGAATCATGGCGGGAATCTTATATGCCGAAATAGACCTGAAAAAGATACCTGTTGACGTGATAGAAGAGTTTGTTCGCAATAACGGAGAGTTGGGAGCCAAGGTTAAACTTTGCATCGCGCCGCTCAAAAAAATAGACAAATTCGGGCACACGCATACCGTATATCTTTACCAGCCCAAACCGGAAGTAGGGGAGCGAGGCAAACCTACCTTTATAGGAAATGGGAGAATGCTGCGACCGTCGTACAGATGGCAGGATGATGCCAAGCAAAACCCCGAACCCGATAATGAACCATAAAGCCATGAAACACTTGGTGTATCTGCGTTCCGGCAAAGTGGCCGAGGTCGACGCCCTCCGTTTCCAGTGTGTTGACCATAAGAACCAAATATACAAATTTTACGACAAGGTGGATGAGTATGCGCTAAACGAACAGGTCGTTTTCATCGCAAACAATCCGGACGCCATAAAACCCATAATACACAAACAGAAAGATGAAAAATCAGACTTCTATTCTGAATGAGCTGTTGGCCACCCTCGAAGTAGCCTACTCGAACGCCAAAGGGCGTCATTGGATGGTATACGGCACGCCCTTCCGATCCCTGCACCTGCTGCTGGACGATACTGCGGCCACGCTCCGGAAAGGCGCCGACAAGATGGCCGAGACCATCCGCGTGCTGGATGGCATTCCGCTGCATACGATGACGCAGTTCGTGGATTCGTCTCAGATCGAGGAGGCGCTTACGATCCCCGATGCTCTGACCATCGCGCGCGAAATGCGGGACGACCTAAACGAAATCGTCGCAATGGTGCATGGAGGGGTTGATGCAAAAGTGTTCGACCCTACCACCGAGAACGACGTGCTGAATATCACGAGCGAGATTCGGCACTGGATTCTGTTTTTCGACGGAATCATATCCAACTGGACGCCCGCTATACCGAGAATACCTGAATTTTAACTTTATATAAAATGGACAACAAACTGAAAATCGGGTTGATAGCTGCTGCGGTAGCCGTGGTAGCCATCATTGTGTTCAACTTCCTGCCGGGCAGCATTCGAAGCGCCGGAACCATCGGATTCCTCGCGGGGGTAGTATCGGGATGGTTTTTACGCTCGTGGTACGGCACCATCGTCGACAAAGAGATCGACGCATAGGAGATGAACAGGCTAACATCGGCCATAATCGGGGCAATCATAGCTATGATCGCACTTTATAGCCTGCGGTCATGGCTTTGCTTCACCCCATCGAAACCGGAGATCGAATTCCGCATCGACACGGTGGTCGTAAGGGAATACATGAGAGACACCGTATTTCAAACGGAAGTACACCAAATTTCGAAGATCGACACTGTATTAGTACATCTGCCCGGCGACACGGTTAAAGTGGCTGTAACGCTTCCTTTCGAGCTAAAGACATTCCAGACCGAAAATTATCGGGCCACGGTGTCCGGGTATAAGCCCATGCTCGAAAGTATAGACCTGTTCGTGCCAACCAAGATCATAACGCAGACCCATCACACCACGACGATCATGCCGCCCACATGGGAAGGGGGGATAGTAGTGGCCGCGCAGGTTGCCCCCGGATGGAACAATCAGTTTATGGGCGCGCGCGTGCGATACAACAAGGGGCGGTTCAGCATCGAGGGAACCGTAGGGTACAACCCCTTCGATGACGTCCCGTACGGAGAGGTGCGCGGAGGGTTTAATATTTGGAGGAAATGAAGCTGAGGACGCCGAAAAAGCCAGCAAAACCGAATATCGAAGGATTCGGAGATCGGCCAAAGGTAACATGCAAGTCCTGCAAATACCTGTCGGCCGAAGAGAATATGCACCATATTTGCCCCAAGACGGGCATGGTGACGCATATAAACACCGAAAAGATTTGCATATACCATGAACAGCAAAGTGTCAATACAGGTCAAGCCGCTGACGGTAAATAGGGCATACAAAGGGCGCCGATTCAAAACCAGCGAGCACGATGCCTTCCGCGCAGAATGCCTCTTAAAACTCCCGGACATAGAATTGCCGTCTCCTCCGTTCGAGGTGTGGTATGAGTTCGGATTCTCCAACACTCAGTGCGACTACGACAACGCGGTAAAACCGTTCCAGGATGCGCTGCAAGAAAGGTATCAATTCAACGACAAATTAATCTACAAAGCGCATATACGCAAGTACATAGTACCCAAGGGATGTGAGTTTATATCATTCAATATCAAATCATTAGCAGACACAACATGGGAACAACAAAACGAGTAGTATTCTCCTCGTCGCTCTTGAAAGAGTGCAAGGACATGGTAGCTTCATCGGTCATCGACCTGCTCGAATCCATAGCCGAGAAGAGCGACAACCCGAAGGTGACCATCACCTCCACGTGGCGCAACCCTTATCGGCAGGCGATGGCCATGTACAACAACCTGGTCGCCGGAAAGCGCATCCGCTACCGGGAACCCGGCAGAAAGGTGACCGCACTGTTCGACGACTGCCAGGATCAGGGCATGGACAAAGAGGAGACCATCGACGAGATGTCCAAACTTATCAGTCGGCTTAGCGAAAAGGGCGAACGGGTGTCCAAGCACTGCGTGAGCGCCGAGGAGTATCGCAAGGTGAATGTGCTGGACGTGAGTATGACTATGGAGAAACCCGTGGAGTTCTTGGTCGCAGCACTCGACGAGCCGCGCGTCATCAAAGTGATTTCGCCCGTATCTATTCCCGGCAAAAACCCCAAGTTTTCGTATGACCTGAGCGAGCCTGCGTTCCACCTTGAAATAAAAGCATAGTCATGAGCAGTGCGTGCGTACTCTTCTTCGCGGCCGGGATTATTATGCTGGTGTTCGGGATCGCTGGGCGAGGGATAGACCCGCCAAACAAGAACAGGCGCCGATAAAGCGCCTGTTTTCTTGTCCGTACCTACATCACTCTACACTGCCCCCCCCGGATCGCCTCCGCTATTCAGCTTGGTAGTGTCGACAGCCTGATCCGCAATCTTGGGCGTCGTGACACACAGGTCTTGGAGCTTTTCGGTGGCTACCGAACTCGGCGCGAGTTTGGCTTCTGTAACAGCCCCGTCGACGATCTTATTGGTGGTTACTGAGTTGTCCGCAAGGATGTCCGTAGTTACGGATCGAGGCTGCAATTCTCGGGTAGTGAGTGTTTGCTCCATGAGTTTACCTCCCGGGATAGAGGCGTCTTTGACTTTGGTGGAATCAATTGATCCGTCTATGATTTGGGGATAGCCCACACTATCTATCTGCAAATGATTTTGGGTTATAGAACCATTTGCGATTTTGGCCGTCGTCACTGCGCCATCGGCCAGTTGCGACGTACCTACGGCAGAAGGTTTAATCTTAGCCGAAGTCACGGCATTGTCGGCCAGCTTGGCTGTGGTGATCGACCCGTCGGGAATCTCAGGAGACCCCCCCCCGCCGGAATAGAGACCCGATCCGATGCCCGGGAAATCATCGCCAGTAGGGGATTCAAACCCTTCGTTGAGTAATCGCAAAACGTCGGCGGGAGTGTAGGCCGACGGGTTGTCGGAGATGACGACCTCGTTGATTTCGAAGTCGAGGTAGTCCGCAGTAAGCAGGGTGTTGCCGCCCTCCGGGAGCGCTGGCTCGATGATGATGCGGCGCCCCATGTCTACCCGCGGGTTGGCCGGGCGGGCAATAAAGGTCGCGGGCATTTTTACTCCGTTCACAAAAATGTAGGGATAATCGGCTTCGGAGCCATTGATAACTACTTTCATATCACATTTTTTTATGTTTGACGTTATTACCCCCGTCGGCCGGAGCCTGCGGGGCGTTTTCAATATCAATACCTACTTCATCCTTCATCTTCTTTCCCACGTATTTTTGAAGGGATCGGAACACCGGAGCGTCGGATATTTCCACGGCATTCTCCAAATACGACCACATTTCGATGCCGCATACCATGCCCGTGAAGAGCTTGGCCAGGTGTAAGTTCATGAAGTCGAGGATTTGAGTGTCTATAAGATGGCACATGCCGATCCCAACGACAATGCACGTGAGTTTGATGACTGTTTTCCATGCCTTGTCGCTGGAGAAATACCAGTCCTTATGCTGCCGAGCCGCCCTCTTGCGCCCGGCCAGTATACCCATCACGAAGTCTATCATGACGAATATCAAAGCGCATAGCACCAGCGGCGTCACGGGAGCGAACAATGACAGCAAGCTCCCCACCACAGCCATAATCCATTTCAATAAGGTGTCCATTATCCTATTCTCTTTGATAATTACCGTCGCCCGAAGTCCAGTAAAATACGCGGCCGTCGTACACAAATATTTCGGCATACATACCACTAACGGTGCTGGAAATGTTGATATTACCTACCACTACCCCGACGTTTGACAGTCTTATATCCACGACAGCATTCTCTGAAAAGATGTGTTCTATGAATATTCGAACAGGTGTGCCGGGCAATTGTTGCACAGGCATGACGGCATTTACATGTGTGCTGCCAATGTCGCCGATTTTGATGATATTTAATTTGTAATTAGATAGCATCGCATTGGGAACCACGGTAGTCGGTTCCAGGTAAAGTACTCCCGGAGCGGTCATTTTACTCTCCGGGATAGAACCGTCTTCTATTTTTATCCCGGATATGGCGCCCTCTGCGATCTTGGAGCCCGTAACTGCTCCGTCCTTGATGGAGGAAGTAGTAACCGAATTCGTTTGCAGTGCTCGTGTCGATACCGACGCGGTGCCATATTGTGCCTCTTCGATAGAACCATTCTCCAGCTTTTGATTTGCGATGATGCTTTTGTTGGCGATCTCCTCGTTGGTGATCGTTTCAGCTGCGATCTGAGCCGCGGTGATCGTCGCATCGGCAATCTTCTCAGCAGTGATTGCTTTGTCAGCAATCTGCGTTCCGGTGATGGTCTTATTACTGAGCTTTGAGCCGAGAATAGACTGGTCGGCCATTTTGGAACCGGTAATCTGTCCATCCTGGATGTTGCCGTTCTTGATTGCCTCTATGCCGATCTGCAAGCTACCAACCGCCCCATCTGCGATCTTTGCTGTCGTGACAGCGCTGTTTGCGAGCTTTGGCGTCGTCACTGCGCCATCGGCCAGCATAGCCGCTGTTACGGAACCGTCGGATAGCACGCCCACCTTCCATGCTGCGAGGTTGGCCGCCGTGGCCTGCCCTATGAGGGTGCCAATTCCCGATGCCGACGCATTGGCCGCAGCATTCACGACATAATCCTGATATGTGTATCGCGTCGTGCCATCTTCATACACGCGCTGTTCGTCCTGTATGGTGTTGGCATAAAGATACTGGCCTATTTTAGCGACATCGGCGGCCAGGTAGTAAGCCTGCCCTTGGTAGCAGATGATACCTTCGCCGATGTTCGTCCCGGTGTCGTTGTTCGCCGTGGCGAATCCTGCAACGATGGAGATGGGCGTTTTGGTGGATCGGAGGAGCGAGTTGATGGCGCTCCAGAGGTTCTGCAAATCCTGCATCTGCACGGGGTTGCCAGTGCCCGATATGACGTTGATATTTTTTATTCCTGCCATGTTATTGAGTTTTTATAGTATACTTGATATAAAAGGGAAATAGCGTGTTGACGTCTGCGATAAACTGGTTGTATGCTTCCGAGTTGTTGTACAGGGCAGCCGGGATCATAATGATGGGCTGCTCCGTGATGGTGCCTCCCTGTCCGAGGTACACCTTCGGGGTGGGAGTGTCGTACAGGTATACAGGAAGGGTTGGCGAATCATACCACATAGATCGCCATATGCTCGCGCCGCTCGGGGTGATGGATATTTGCCCCCACTCCCCGTACCAGTACCGCAATACGCCTTCGATCTGCCCGTATGTAGGTGTGCACGCCGCCATCATGTACCACTTGGAGCGCACCATGTAGTAGTTGTACAGATAGTCGTGCAACACCATGAGCAACGACAGGCAGTAGCGGTATATTATCGTTGTCCAAAACGGCTGCTTCGTGTAGCTGTGGTCGCGCCGCACCGAGTAATTCGGCCGGAGCAACTGCAACACCAGCTTCGGGATGTCAATATATCGGAAACGCATCATATAGCTTCGAATATTGTAATGTTCTTGGTGAAATCGTACAGATTGGGGTCGAAGTTGAAATAACCCGGATTCAATACTATCTTGCCATCCTGCGGTGTTGTGATGCCGCCATCCTGCGAGACCTTGACCTCGGAGAAGTAGGCATCCTTGATGCCGTTCAACCCCGAGATGTAGCTTTCTATGTCGTTGATATACAGAACATTTGTCGTGCGTCGTTGCATCTGCAAGTCATGCAGCCCCGTGTTGATGCTGTTCTTGATGGTATCGAGGTTGTACGACTTGTCGAAGCGGACGTACAGCTTGTCGGCCGAAAGGACGGCCGGAGCATTGGATGCGGCCTGTATTTGCGCGCCGACGCCCCAAAAGTTGCGGTAGTAGGCGCCGAAGGCGTTAAGCTGGTCTGGCGTCAGGGATACGACGTTGTTGTTGGCGTCGGACGTCGCGACGTTGATGTAGTACAGCCCTTCCTCGGTAGCGCCTATCGAAGCCTGCTTTATAATCTGCTTCGTGGCATCTATGGTCGCATAGCCCAGCTCTTGCGTCGCTTCGTTCACCACGACTACCTGATCGCCCTGCTGATAGGCGTATGCCTTCTCGACATACCATGCCTCACTCGTCACGCGCGCGATCTTCGCGGCCGCGGCTATCGTCTGTTCGCTGCGCAGGATTTCAAGCCGCACAATGTCAAGCACGGTGCCTACCACCTCCGCGATCTTGCGCAGGATGCCCGCGTTGCTGGTGTTCATCGCCGGGATCGTCCGTTGGATGTTATCCCATATGGTATTTATAAGTGACATATCGGTTATTGTTTAATTATTGAGGGGTAGTTGTAATAGTCGAGGTTTGTATTCGGCCACTCCGCGGGCGGCGCCAGCAGGGGCTCCAGCACTCCGTTAACGGGCATCTGTTTGTGTGACGACCACCAATAGCCCGCCTTGGTGGGATCATCACTCCGAGGCTGCATGTTCTGCGGCAGATACTCCCGTGTGCAGGATGCCTTCATAGCCGCATCTACCACGAACGACGCGGGATCGCCTCCGTTCCACAGCATCAACGCCTGTGATTCTGTCAGGTATTTTTTGAAGTCGCGGAAGTGGTAGATTTCGCCCTTCAACAAGATCGGAATATTTTCGGCGTACATGCCAAGGTTGATGTATTTTTGCATCATATCACTACCCAATTTGAACGTCCCCGAAATCTTGATCCCGTTTACAAAGAGGTAGCCTAAATTTTCCTGTAAAGCATAGCGGAGTACCACGTGATAAGTCGTGTTTGGCTTGCAGGGATAATCCACTGAGAAATCGTTGGTTGCGAAATGAAGTCTGCTGGCAATAATTGTGAGCCTTGGAGATGCCATATTATCCGCCATGCTGAATACGCACTGCTCTTGACGGATGTCGTCTCCGGTTTTGAAGTAGCACTCCAGCGTCCCGCCGACGAGCGACAGTGTGGATATGGGCTGTCCCATGAAGGCGCCATTGGCGGTATAGGCGCCCTTGAAGTCGTAAGTGGGTTTGTAGATCGGCTCGCGGCCTATCTTGGGATTATCATTGACCACCAGGTCATAACCCCCGGCAGACTTGCGAAGGAGCGGCGGAGTAGAGATGTCGGGGGGCATCTGCTTGGCGCTGTCGAGCCACATGGCGGGCTTCGAGCTGTCCTCCTCAGAGGGTATGAGGTTCTGAGGTATGTACTCAGCTACACAGGACAGCTTCAAGGCCGGGGGCACAATATAGTCCTGCGGGCGCACTCCGTTTTGGAGTGCCGTCATTTCCTCCTCTGTGAGTGCGCGGTCGAACCAGCGGGCGCATATCACCTCCCCCATAAAATCAACCGCCGGACGATTATTAACACCATATCCACCAAGAAATAGATATGAAGAAACATAACTAACCCAATTTTTATTTTGGGAGTTTACCAGATTGTTGTTGACATATGCATAGACCTTGGCTCCGTTGCTAATGAATACGACGCTGTATAAATAGTCCCAAAAAACAGGATATGAATATACACCCGTCCGATTGTTGTATAACAAAAGAGAGATGGTGCCTTCTGAGGAGGATTTGATATCGATGCGAGGGAAATTCGATGCCCCCGACGTGTCAAGTATTGTCCGAGACGCAGATTCAGGGCTGGGGATGTATTTGTACTTGGGAGGCGTGCGGAATAAACACTGCACGGTATATGGGCTGTTGTAGAACGTGTCGCGCAAAAAGGTGCCGTTCCTCCTCATCATCGCCCCCATAGCCTCGGGCGCAAGCGCCGATATGAGGGCGCGTCCTCCTTCGGTCGTAGCTTTGAAGAGACGCGAGATTTCCGCCTCCACCTCTTCCTTCACGTCCATCGAGGAGTTGAAGGGAGGCCGCTGCAAGGTTTGGAGGTTGTATATGTCGATCCCCTCGACGTCGAGAATCTGATTTGTCCTCAGCGCCGGAGTGTAGGATTCCATAAAGTTCTTGGCGGGAGGCTCCTGGCGGTACTGCATGGCCTTCCAGTCCGCGGGCGGGATATTCGTGGGCGTGTTTTTCTCCAATATCGGGTCTATGCCCGCGAGAGAGCCGGACACGTTGAATGCCACGTCCTGGATGGTGTCTCCCTGTTTTACTGTGTACGTCTTTGCCATGTCTACTCCTTGTATCGTGCATGTATGTCCGCGGTCACAACTCCCGAGGCTGTCTCCTCAAAGATATTCACGCGGGCAATGAGGGCTCCGTCGTCGTATATTTGCTTTTCAGCCGTGGCCTCAACCTTACCCCACGCCCACTTGGGCAGCAGGGGGTAGAAGTCCTCGAATCCGACCCCGAACTGGGGCTTCGTAAGACTTGCCGCCGACTTGGAAAATATCAGCGTGGCGTTCTGCTGGCTGCACAAAGATACCAACTCGACGCCCCCGTTGGATATAACTATGTCGTTGGCCTGAAAGTCGAATTTTGCGTCTGTCATTGCGTTATCTTGGTATTTTCGTAGTCTCCTTTATTGAACTGGGAGGGGGCGGTCATAGGGGTGGCCGGAGGCGACGCACCTTGGGCGCCGTGAGTATGCGCATTGAATACCGTGCACATATTCCCTACCTGCGTCACTAAATTGTTGAGCGCCGTGGTGACGCCATCTACCAGCACAAGCCCCCCGTTCTCCCCGCCATCCATTTCAATTTTATCGGCAGTGAAAGATATTTTATTTTTTTCAATCCGCCAAGAAGAGGTGCCGCGGATTATTTCCACGGCGTCCTTATCGAAAGAAATAGTGCTTTCTCCCTCCTCTTCGGTACCCGCGACGTTCGATACGACCATCTTGTCGATCTTCGTGGCTTTTATGAGCACCGGAACCTCGGAGTAACCCTCTATGAACCCCAGCACCACAAGAGAATTCACGGAGGGTATAATATAGAGGCTGTTGCCCCCGTTTGGAAAAATGTTTAGACTTATGTCGCTGAATATCCTATCATTATCCACAACAGCCTCTAAGGTTTTGGCATCCTCGTCTATAGCCGACACGGTGGCTATGACGAGCGATACCCTCTTCCCGTCATTCATCTTTGTTCCGAATTCCGCTCCCAAACGGGCGCATTCGTCGTCGAAAGTGCCGGATGTTTTCATAATATAAACATTTCGTTGGTTACTGTCAGGGTTTGGATGAATCCGTCGGAAGTGTCGCAGCTCAAATTCCTGCCTATCACGTAGTAGTTTCCCGTAAGCTCCGGGAGCATGGTGTCCGTGTACTCCACAAAGTCGAACATATTAACCTGCGGATAGAGCACGGTTTTTATGGTTCCCTTGTTGCGCGTTCCCTTCAACCGGGCCATTATGTTCTTGGCCGTCTGTTCGGTCAGCGATACCGTATTGGCCGGGACAAAATATCGGTGTGCCTCGCCTTGGGAATCGCCGTATTCGTAGGTGTACTTTGTACCGTCGGCCATGAGGGCGTTTACCACCACTTTGTAGTTCTCGAACAGCCCGTCGGTAGGCACTATGTCGCGGCCGATGACATTGGTGTTCGTGGCCAGTGTCACCGTGCGCTTGAATTTGTCCCTTACGCCAATACCGAAATACACCTTCCCCTGGGTGTTCACAGTGCCGTACAGCGTAAACATATTCATGAGCTTCGACAGGGCCTCGAACGGCGATATGAGCTTGAAGGTCTGCAACGCGAACTCCACATCCGCACTATCCGATGAATCGAAAGACAGAGCCGGGAAGTCCGCCGGGTTGTCGAACCCCTGTGCCTTGCGGTAGTCCTCGAATGCCTTGTTCGAGATGGGGCATAGATAGTCTACCATGTCCTTTAGCTTCGTGCGCGACACCCAGTCCCGATTTATAGTACCGAACCGCAGGATGAAAGAGTAGTCCTCGCATACGATCTTCGACGGGAATCCCCCGATGACCTGCCGGATGAAGCCGCTGAAAATGCGCAGTCTCTCGAACTGCTGCCCCAACTGAGCATTGTTGTAGAACCAGCCGTCGATGTCTATGCGGGCTCCGGGCTTGATGTTTATGCCCTCCAAGGCCGCCCTTATGCGCTGTGCCGGAGGCAATCCCTGCCGGAACCCGATGGCATACACCGGGAGGGTCATGGTGCAGCTTCCCGAGAGGGAATCCCGCTCCTCGGTAATGTCTACTGAGGCGAATCGGCCGATGCTCTTCCCCTCGATAAACACCTCGTTTCCTACTCTGAACAAATTACCTTTCATCACCTACCGCCCCCCCCCGCGGGATTGGTCGTATTTACCGTCTCCTGCGTAAATACGATGGCATTTTCATCCATGTTTATTTGGTGGAGCGTCATGCTGACGTCCACGATGGTAGACCCCGGATTGGGGGTATATTTGAACCTCTTCATGTACACCCACTCCAGTCCGAGGTCGTTGTTGAGGACTTTGTTCTCGATCTTGAAAACATCCTGCCCCTGCCACAAACTCCGAAGAGCCACGCCGAGGTCGGCGATAGCCATGGCCGCGGGATCGGTGTTGTCGAGCCCCTGGTCGGCATATGCCTCATAGGACAAGGCGTCGAGCATGGAAAGGTTCGAGGCCGAGGCGTCCGTGTCGACGCGAGACAAGTTGCGTTCAATGCGCAGACGCACCGTTACGACCATCGGTTTGTAGTTGAGAACCTGGAGGATTTCTGCCCCGTCGACGAGCTGGGAGGTAGAATCGTTCTTTTCCCCTTCCACTTCGTAGGTGAGGTTGATAGGGAGGAAATAATCCCCGCAGCGAAATACATATTCTCGCTGTATATCCTGGCGATCTACCGATTGTATGGCCGTTTTGTAGTCGCCGGACTGCTTTAGGGCGTCCGCCATCCCGGTATACTGAGGATCGGAGGTCTTGGCCTTGCCGCGGAACTGAACGATCTGACGCCAGAATCCTACCTCCGCCAGGGTTATTTTCAACCCCGCCTGATATGCTTTTTCTACGGCGCTTATGCCATCCGTCACGGCCTTGTACGCCGGGATTTGTCCCAAGGACGGGAGGTCGTTAGGAGTGTCGTTGGGGGTTGTGTTTGCGGTATATTGATCTTTAGCCATTGAGCGTGCGTGTTGAGTTGTTGAAGGCTATTTGCAGTCCTCGAATTGTCACCTCTTCGATCTGTTTGGATATGGTCTGCATGATGCTTTCCGGCGTGGCATTGGTGTTTATTTGGGTCGGCATCTGCACAATGGGTGCATTGAAGTTGATAATGAGCGACTTCGATCCCTTTGTCAAATCTTCTATCTTCTTGGTGTCCTTCCCGCTGGCGCCGCCGCCTTCGCCGTAAATCTTCGTCACCCGGTTGAAATTCTCGTTGATCTCCCGGTCGTTGAGCGCAGGATTGGTACGGAAGGTTACAGGTTGAATGGATAGTTCTCCTTTGGTTACAGTGGTAACGTCTCTCGAATTACCTGTTTTTAGGAAATTAAAGAGACTGAATCCATTGTTTGCTTCGTACGGGGTGTAATTATACTTCAGCAATCCCGTAGCATACTGGGGCTGCCCGTTTTCGGCAGGAAGATGCCCCGGATACTCTTTCAGTCCTTCCCGCACCTTGGGCGTAAAGGTAGTGGTGAAGTTTTTAAGCAGGATGTCGCGCGCGTCTTTCAGATTCGCGGCGCGGTTCTCCTCGGTGCCTTCGTCCAAACCCCACGCCTTGCGGGCAGCCGGAGTAGAAAGGTATTCCTCGACATACCTCTTTCCCAGCTCCTCGGACAGATATGTCGCGGCTTTGCGTCTCTCCGTGTATTCCGACTGCTTGGCCGATTTCTCGTACCTCAAGTCCATGCGGCTCTTGTCGCCCCAGCTCCACGGATTGAAGAGACCGATGAAGTCGGAGAGATTGAGAATCCAGTCCGACAGGGTGGTAAGTGCGCTTACGACATCCTCGGCGCCATCCACGAATTCATCGAAGATATGGTCGAGCATATTGGGATCGAACGAGTTGTACCATACGTCCAGGCGCGCTGATATGCGGTCGAACATATTCTCTCCGGCCCGGCCGACGCTCTCCCATAGTTTGTCCATCCCCGCGAGGTTGATCCAAAAATTCTCCTTGGCGAGGGCGATCTGTCCGCGCGCCGCGGCGGCCGACGGGGGTTGGAGCTCCGTATCGAGCCTGTGCAGGGCGCGCAGCATGTTGGCGCGATCCTGGAGATAGTTGTAGGGGCTCGTCCCTGTCACGCCGCGCCTCTGCATGGCCTCGTTGGCGTATCTGTTGAGGATGGGGGCGGCGTGGATCAACTCTCGCACGTCTCGCATGTTGGGTTTTTCGGCAGCCAACAACTGCTGCATGTTCAGACCCACGATGTCATAGGGTCGGCCACCGATCTGGGCGACTTTACCCACCTGCCGCGCGATCTGCGTGGCTATGGCCGTGCCGATCTGAGTGCCTCCGATTTCGAAGCCCGACACGGTGTTTATCATGGAGAGCATGCCTGCGCGAGAATAGCCGTATTCGGCCGCCATGCGCGTGGCATCAGACAGCGCCGAGGTGTAGCCCGATCCCAACCCCCTGCGTGCCATATCCATCTGCATGCGGTTGGATATGGCGTCCGTCATGGACGAGCTGTTCAAGGTTTTGGACAGCACGGCATACAGCCCTCCGCCGATGAGCTTAGGAAGAGCGTACGCCGCGGCTACAGTACCGAGAACGCCCGCACCCATCAGGAGTGCGGGGTTGCTCTTTATCACTGCGGCGGCGGAATCGAACACCGCCCCGACCAAGTTCCCGGCGTTTCGCATCCACCCGCTCGGAGTGAAGGAATTGCGCACGAACTGTTCGCGGAAGCGCCGGATGGAACCGAACGCCCGGTTGGCATCGGACATGAAATCCTCGCGCGTATGTCGGTTGCCGAATCGGCGCGACACGTCATACATGGAGGACATGCGCTCGTGCCATCCGTGCCGCAGGTTCGGATAGTTGGCCACACCGCCTCCGCCTCCGCCTCCGCCTCCGCCATTCCGGGACATGCGGTTGGTCTTGCGCTCCAGTTGGTCACTCAATGCGTTGGCACGAGTAAGACGTTCGATGACGTCTCCCCCAAGGTTGAGGCGTATGGTGTATGTTGCCATTATTTTTTAGATTTAAAGGGCGCCATGTCTATGATGTCGACAAGGTGAAGCGCAAGTGTATATAACTTGTCTATATCATTGATGCTTAGCCTTTTATCCATGTCAGAGTAAGGCTCATGGAAGTATCTGGAGACGACGGCCTTCTTGATAAGCAGAGGGTCGTCCTTCGCATACTCCTCTATTTTTTGCCGGATGGATTCTTCGGGAGCGCCTTCAAGAACTCCCAAGTCCCGAAAAAACGGCGGAAGTCCTCGCTGACAGGTTCCGACTGAAAGATTTCCACGCAGGCGAGAGCGTCGCCGAGCAAATCTTCGCGCACCTTGTCGTCGACGCAGCAGGCTTTGATGAAGTCCATGGCCAGGCCAATCACTCCCTTCTGCTCCGATTCCTCGCGCGACAGGATCGACATGGATAGCTTCGAGTGCTCGATGTTGCGGCGCTGTAAACGCCAAAAGGCGATATTTTGGTTCTTTTTCTCCTCCTCGATCATATGACCTTCTTTGTTGAAGGAGGGGACGAAATACGAGGCCGTGACGGTGTATTGGAGGTCAAGGCGCTCTGTTTCTTGTATTTGCGACATAATTTTTGGGTTTTAAAGACGGGCGGGTCTTGGGGTGCCCGCCCGTCCTGGTTTACACAATAGTTTGGATGGGTGCGACCGAGCGCTGTACGGCACGGGCACGGATGTTGATGGACGAAAGCGTCTCCGCGTCGTTTCGGTTAGTGTCCGAGCTCGACTGTTCGCACTTGCACCCTAACAGGGATTCCGAGACGGTCTTTGGCGTCGCGCTGTTGCGCAGCGACATGGTTTTCGTCAGCGTGAAGGGCGGCAGTTGGAGCATGGACGCATAGGGCGTCTGCCCGGCCGGAAGAGCGCCGTTGATCGCATCGAGGATGGTGTGCTGCTCCCCGGTCTGGTGCGACAGAGTGGCCGCATACTGAGCGTTGAGCTGCACCAGGTCGATAGGGTCTGTTTCCCCGATAGCGAATATGTCCTGCACTGTCTGCGAGTACTGCAAGTTGAGCGAGGTACCCGTGCCGATCTTGATTGCTGGAAGCCCCTCGAAAGTAAGGTAGATTTGGACGTCCTTCGAGGGCACTACATAAGGATTAGGCATGGCGTTTAGTTTAACGTAGTTACAAAGAAAGTTTCGATATATGCCTCGCGGAGCGGGCTAAGGGGAATTACCTCCACGGTAACCTGGATAGCCTTGGACATATTGTAGTTGCCGTCTTTGGCGGCGAAATCTACATTGATGGCCTGTGCTTCTCCGCGGTTGATACGGGGTGTCAGTTCTGTTTCGTCGAGCTGAGCCAGCGTTCCGGACTTGAATCCCGCGTCGATCGCTCCGGTGGAAGCATCCGTCGGGATGTTCTCCTGGAGCAACTTGACAAAGAATCTCTCCACGCTGTCACACACGGCATTGCCCACGCGGACAAACGAAATTTCCGAAAGAGCCATCTCCGGATCGTTGCATGTGGCGCCGTCGTTGTAGTATACGCCTGCCAGTTGCGGACGCACGCGGGTGAAGAGGTATTGGTTCTTACCCAGGAGGTTGCACTTCGCAGGCACAAGCTTCGATACCGGCGTGTTGATATCTTGCGGGTTGTCGCTGGCCGTGACATCCACAAAATAGTCGATGTCGCCTGCTGCCCCGGCAGTGGTCACGGCACCGGGAGACGTCGCCAGCGACAGGCTCGACAGCATTCCGAGAGTTCGGCCTACGGATGCCGACATGCCGGGCTTCGAAGTTGTAACCTGATAGGCCACGCGGGGTGCCTTGAGCGTTGCGAGATTCTCCAGCTTACTCAGGTCGGTGGTGAGGATGGTCTTGTCTGTCGGAACGCAAACAACGCCGTCGAAGATGCCGACCATGCGGATCGACTGCTGGAACAGGTTGTTGAGTACGGTTTGCAGGTTGCCAATGAGGGTCTTGTGGGTAGCCGGGAGTTTCCCCTCGGTCGTCCCTGAGAAATCCTGGGACGTGGGAAGCGGCGATGCGAAGGATATCATGCGCGGACGCAGGTCGAAGTTCGACGCCGTGGTACCGCTGATGATGGATTCCAGCTTGGCCGAAATAAATGTCTTGTATTCGGCCTGAGCATACCCCACGACCCACACGCGAGAGCCGCTACCTGCCTTGGCGTAATACTCCTCCACCTGGAACAGGAGCATGGATCCGGTTTCCGAGGTCACACCCATCGCCGTAAGGTCGGCAACGGAGGTAATGAGGTAGGCGGTATCGAGCGCGAAGTTCGCATCGGTTCCCGAGGAGGCCATTGCCGGGGCGACGATCATGCCAATACCATCGCTGGGCGTGGTGTTGCCCAGCCTGGTGTCGCCTAAAGTTGTATAAATATCTACTACTGCCATATTTGCGTAGGTTTTGTTATTTTGCGAGTTCTGCACCGACTGCGGCCTTCTGCTCGTCGGAAAGGGCGTTGTACGCCTCCAGGGTCTTGGAGTACCCGGCGCTGTGGTGCAGCTTCGGGTTCACGGTTGCCCGGATGGCATCCCGAACCTTGGCATACTCCACGCCTTCGATCAGCGCCTCTGTTGCGGCTTCCTCCTCCTGTTTCTCAGGAGCGGGGGTCTTGCCTTCGAGCAGGGCTTCTGCCTCGGCATCGGACATGACGGGCTTGTTGCGTTCCTTCTCGGCCTCTGCCAGGGAGTTCTTGGCTGCCTGACGGCGTGCCCGGAACTGGTTCTCGAGCATCTCCTCGAACTCCGCGGTGTCCTTGGGCGGATTGGATTTGTCGACGCGGGCATAGCGGAGCTCCTGGACGAGTTCTCCGTTCAGGTGCGCCAGCTTCTCGCGGGACTGGCAGCGTGTCTGCGCCTGCGATTCGTTGACGTAGATGTTGCCGTCCTCAGTGACGTACAGGGTGCCGTAGATTTGGAGCTGCTTTACGAGCTCGATGAAAAACTTGCGGGTGAATGTTGCGATCTGAATCATAATTTAAAGGGGGGAATTAAATTGTTGATATTGATTTTTTTTTGGAATACCAGCCCGACAACATGCCGGGCTGGTTTTTTCTGTGTGTGTTGCGTTACGCTCAGGAGGCTGCCGTCGGGCGATACAGAACGATGCCTGCTGCGCTGCTTCGGAGAGTTCCGGCACCCGTCGAAATATCCATCGACACTTTCCAACCGTAGTTGTTCGGGTCGGACACCATATGGATGTTCGTGTTGCCGATTGCCACAACGACCTCCTCGGGGATAAATCCGAGGCCGATGTCGTAGACCGTTTTGGCCAGCACGGGCTTCACATGAGCGGTGTCGATAGCTCCGGTTGCGAAGGTGACGGGCTTGTCGAAATAAGTCTCCGCATCCACGACCGTAGAAGTTGCAGTGTTGTAGGCAGCGATGACCGAGCGAGCCATGACGTCGAATCCCGAGTAAGTGAAGCCTTCGGGACGGGCGTTCGACAACTGCTGCGTCAGAATGCTCTGAACCTTGTCGGTCTGCACCAGCGACGTGTAGTAGGGCTCTGCGAACACAGCCACACCGTTCCCTCGGCGGAAGTTGAGGTTGCGGGCGATGAAGCGACCCTGTGCGGCGAGCAGGTCATTGAGGGTCATGCCGAGCAGCTTGCCAGCGGCGGCCGAGTTGATCGGGAAGCGATTTGCCGAATCGAATTCGGCGCCGGACATTGTAAGGTGATTAGCTGCGGGAACTGCCTCGGCGATGGTCTGGAGCCAGTAGTTGTGGATGCACATGGACATTTTGGCCATGGCATCCAGCTGACCCGTTGCGCGGTCGTTGTAGGCCAGGACGTCGGAGTTCGCGGGCTGCCATACAATAGGCTGCATGGAGAACACTTTGCGCTCCAACCCCCGCGGCAGGTCGTCGTATAGGTAGTTGGGTGCATTCAGCGGCGCGCGATCTCCGAAGTAGATGTCCGGGTTGACGGCGCTCTCCACCCAGATGATGCCTTCCTTGTCGCGCACCGACAGGCGGCGTACACGGTCAGCCCACGTGTTAGGCGGGAAGAGCTGGCGAACGAACAGCGAAAGCCACGAAATCTTCGCCAGGTCGGCATTCTGCACGAACTGACCCGACTTTTCGCCCGAGGCGAGACCCTGGATCGTATCGACGACACTCTCACGGCGTCCGTCGTTGATCTGGAAGGTCATGTTCTGCACGGTGGCCATGAAATAGGGGTCGCAGAGCATAGATGCGGACAACTCCTGAATTGATTCTCGAACGTCGGCGTCCTGTGCGGCCGACAAGCTCACCTCGGCAACGCCGTCGGCAGTGCCCGAGGAGGCGGACAGACCCATGATTGCCTGAATCTTCGGCATATTTTCAGGGTCGTCGATGTACTTGAAAAAGGGTTTTACCATTGTCTTGGTTTTTGTGATTGTTTTGTCGTTGAATACTCGCGCATCCTCCGCAGCGGAGAGCGCCGTGGGTTTGGCTGCCTCGGCTTTGGTTTCCTTGGCGTCGTCTGTGGTTGCGTCTGTGGTTGCAGCAAGGGCCTCGGTGGCGGGCTCTGCGGCCAGGGCGCTCGCCCTCTCTTCGCGGGCCTCTCGGCGGTCTTTGTCGGCCTCCTTCTCGTCCTTTCCGGCCATCTTGTCGTCGCGCTCGGCGTCCTTTTCGCGCCGTTTTGCTTCGGCATCATCGCCCTTTTCGCGTTCATAGCGCGCAGCACGGCGATCCTCGCGGGCATCACGCTGATCCTGCCCGGCATCCGCGTCGTCCTGGTTGGCGTCGCGGTCTATTTCATCCGCACGGCGAAGCCTCTTTCGGGGTGCCAGTCCGATAAGTTCCAGGAATTTAGACATGGCGCTCAGCGACACGCGGTCGTCGAAAGCCTGCTCCGTCCCGGTTTCGGAGACTTTTTTCTCTTCCTCGTTTTTCATCTTGTTCTCAAATTGGTTTATGATGTATGTTTGGTATGCCGACAGGCTCTCGATCTGTTCGATCTCTATGCTGTCCGGCACGAATGATACTGCCGACAACCCAACGTTATCCTCTCCCCGTATCGCCACTGCATCGGGATTGGACGGTATGTTGACAAGGGAAATCTCCCACACCTCGAAAAATGTAGTGTATTTCCTGCCATTGCGCTCGACGATCCGCGCCCTACCGAATATAGACACTCCGTTGAGTATTCCGGCTTCGTAATCTCTTTTTGCGGCCTGTGCGAGTTCGGAGGAGCCAAACACCAGCTTTCCGATCCACCTGCCTTTTTCCAAATGAATATCTTCGACGCGCCCGATGGGCTGGCCGAAATGTTCTCCCGTATCTTTGTTGCGCAGCAGGATAGGGTTTTTGAGGTACCTGCTCCAGTCGATAGTAGAGTTGAGCACCACGAAACCCTTGCTGTTGAGCGCCTCGTTCGAGAGTATTTGATATGTCGCTTTTGTCATGTCCGGTTTATGAATTAGTGTTTCTGACGGTATCGCACAGGCACTTCATCTCTATCGCATCACACAGGAACGAATCCTGTTCACAGGTGCTGTTGTCGATGAAGTTGGCCACGTATATGAGCCGCGTGTTATGCACGGGGAGCTCTGCCATCTCGCGCTTCATAGCCAGCGTTTGATAGGTCTCGGTTTCCTTGTAAAGGAGCGTAAAGCCGTATTTCTGCCTCAGTTCGGTAAAAAAGTCCAGCGGCACCCATTCGCCCGCAGAATTCTTTATCACCCCCCGCGAACACGCGGCCATATAGAGCATGACTTTGTATGCCAGGTTCATCTGATCGTACTGATGGCCATCGTCTGGCGACGCGGCCTGGTTTTCGAACGGAGTTATCACCGACAACTGCACGATGTACTGGTTGTAGATCATGCCTCCGATGAACTCCCCGGTGTCACGCTCGGTTCCCTTCACGCTTACGGCTATGGCCGGGAGATCGGTGTTCACCGTCCCCTCTCCGTTGTCGTTTGCGAGAACTATACTGACATTATTTTCGTCCACGAGCTCCGAAGCCCGCAGTGCCGTAACTATTGCTTTGCAAATTTCACCGCTCATAATTTCAGTATAGGACGTTACGAATGTAGTGCAAAGGAAAATATTTCGCAAATAAAATTTTTTCTACACCAGTTTTGCGATCTCTCGGGAGTATAGCCGGAGCGTATTGAGCTCGGTTCTTTGTCCAACGCCCATAAAGGGTCGGGCGACGGGATTGGTTCCGAGCCGCACGGGCGTCGAGGACGAGGGTCGCGTGCGGAAAGGGTTGCCTCCGGTGCGGGTGCCTTTCCCCGTGTTTTGAAGTTCCGCATAGGGCGCCGCGGCGCGCAGCCCGGCAAAACCTCTCCCATAGAAGGGTGTGATGCTCCGGGCGAGACGGCCTCTGTGGCGCAGCTTCGGATAGCGGAGGTATGATTCGAGGTTTTCGAATCTCTTTGATTTCAGGTTCTTTCCCCATCTGTCCGCCCATTTCCGGGGCGTGCCGTCGTTGCCATACTCCTCGCGCTCGAAGTTGAGGCGCGTTTCCCCGGCCATGCTTTCGGCCACCTTGGCCGGAATTTGGGTTTTGATGTTGTAGATGGCGGCACTAATCTTTCTCCTCAGGTCTGCTATCGTCTCCATTGTCGTTTGTTTTCTTGGAGGGCGTGAGTGCCGACTTTATTTTCGCCATAATGGATTTGGCCTGCAATTTAACCTCCGTCCAGTTGTTGTTGCGCACGGACGTATTTATGTCGGAGGGCTCCATGCCTACCTTACGCATGACCTCAGGGCTGTATGCCATGCCCTGCGAAGCCAGCACGCGGCCTATGCGCTCGAACTTATCCACGCTGATAGTGGTATCGGGCACCTCCCTGAGCTTTACGCCCGACATATCTATGCCGAGCAGGCGGCCGATCTTCTGGATGGCGCCTTCGTAGTTGATAAAGTTCGCAAAGTCGCGCTTGTCGGCGTTGCACAGTGCCTCGTAGAGGGACATATGTATCTGCGCGAGCTGCTCGGAGTTGGTGTTTTTCTCCGTGGCGCCGAGCAGGGTACCTCCCGTCACCTCCTGCATGATCTCCGCGCGGTAGCTGTCTATGTACTCCTTGAACACGCGGAAGGCATCGGGGTACATTTGGGTTTGGAGGGGCTTGACCTCCACCTGGTAGACGTTCTCCTTGTTGTCGAGGTTCTGCTTGAAGGGAAGCACGGGGGTGTCGAGCGGGTCGAGGTTGTTGGCGATATTCTCGGCCAGCGCTTGTGCCTGCGCGTTCCCGTCGATGAAGCCCACGGTGGTGCGGGGATATGAGTATGTAGCGCTCGTCACCGACCAGTTGTTGTATGCCTCCACGATGCCGATCATAGCGCGGGAAATCTGCTGCATCATTCCCATCTTGAAGTCCTGGTCGGTGTCGGGCTGCATGTAGAACAGATTGTCGTAATCGTCGACGTTGGCCACGGATTCTATGGCGTAGGTCTGCGACCGGATCGCCCTGTTCACCATGTCTATGTTTCGCAGCGGGTAGCTGGTGATGGTGTCTTTCTCGACGTCGATGCCGACAATACGCACGCCGTAGAATTTCGAGAGCACGAATTCGCGCTTCATCTTGTTGAACCACCGGGTGCGGGTTATCATCTCCGTGAGGTTCTCGTCGATCTCGCCGTCTCGGTAGAACGCGAACACGGCATTCTCGATGGGATTCAGGCGCTTGTTCATCTGGCTCACCAGGAACGGCGATGACTGAATGCACCACGAATACAGGGTGTCCACCATCGTAAGGTCGGAGTAGTTCACCGCGTTGTCGATGGCATTTCGCCACCAGCTCGGAGTGAACTCGACGAAGTACTGGTTGGGAATGTACCTCGACTTTACATTCGGCGCCCCAATAGGGCGGAAGGGGTTGTAAGGCTGCTGCCTCGGGGTATGAAATTGTGCCATTTATCCGCGCATTTTGTTTTTCGATCCGTTTACTACCGTACCCCATGCATTCGGGGTGTCCTTTATCGGGGCGTCATGCAGCGTCGTAGCCCCGTTTTTCATCTCTGTGACCTTCTTTACGACCATCTCGTAGTTGTCGCGCAGGGTCTCGGAGTGCCGGGCCGAGGGGCTCGTGATGTTGTAGGCCGTAAGGACAGTCAATATCCACCGCATGATCTTCGCCGTGCCGTCGTTGGTGTCTCCGGCCAGTATCGAGGCTATGTCGTACAGCTCCCCGATCTGACTGTACACGTACCCCAGGGCGCTGTTGTAGGAAATCTCCACGCAGTCGGGATACATTTTCTTGAACTGATCGAGCTGCTGGGGCGAAATCCACTGGTAGAGCTCCTCCTCGGGGAAGTACATTTTACCGGGTTCCCCGGCCACGATAACCTGCTCCCCGTACTCTATGCATGAGGCGTACTCTGCGGCCGACTGACGCGAATCCGCGGGCGAGGTGCACAATACAGGGTCGTTGGCATAGCTTCGAACCTCCCCGGTCTTGGGGTCTGTGAACTTCTTCTTGGCCGTAGTATACGAACGCATGATAGTCGCTCCGTCAAGATTGAAACCATAGATGTACAGGTTTTTATCGGCGGACGCCTTGTTGTCCCTGATTATGCCTATCTGGAATGAATCGCCGGGTTTTAATCCGTTCAAAAGAATATTGCATTCGATATCCGGGAGGGGAGTGCCCGACACAGGCCACTTGTATGCATAGGTGTTGTATGCGACCCTCCAGTTAAAAGAAGCGTCTCTTCTCCACGCTATTTGGATCGGGAGCGGAGTGTCTCCCTTTATGTAACATGAGAGGGTGAATCTGAGCGTAAGGGCTTCGTTGGCCCTAAGTCCTGTAATCGCGAATGACCCTACCCTCAGGTTCAAGACCCATTTTTCGGGTATAAACTCGGTGGCGACGTCGGGATCTTTCTCCACGACGCACAAGACCTGTGTCGGTGTAAAATTGTTGTAGCCCAGCGACGGGATCGTCTTAGGGCCGTTGAAGTAGGGCTTGAACTTCTGAAGCGACGTCGGGGACGGCAAGTCCGCAGGTATATCTTCCGAGAACATCAGCTCTATGAAACTCTGATCGTACTGGGGATTGTATATAGTGTTCAGCGTGGTAAATTCCCAACCCAGGGCTTCGAGCTCCTCGGGGGTGTAAATCTTGACATTCTCGGTCATGATATGAAACGTTTTGGTTTTTTTACTATGATGCCGGAACTTCTGTACGCGGAGCCCACGGTTCCGCCCGCGCGGTTCATGAGCGACACGCCCTTGGCCGCCGCATCGGGTATGTCGTCCTTGCGGTTAGGATCGACCTTGCGCGAAAAGAAAAGGAACTGATTCACGGCTTCCTCGCCGCGGTTGGTATCTTTGAGCTTGGCGTTGAATACGAACCTGTCGGACGTGAAGAGGGGATCGAGGATGGATTCGATGACCGTAAACTTGTCGCCCATGTTCCGGGTGTCCCATTCCAGGGGGCATATCCACCCCGTGTCCGCCTGGAACTGGTCGAATGTGGTCTTGAAGTCCAGGGGCAGCTGCTTCTTTTCCATCACGATGCGCGTTATGAGGCGATTGGGGCTTTCGAGGTACAACTGACGAATATTTTTCATCATCTCCAGGGAGGTGCCCTGCACGGCCAGCACGTCGATGAGCCATATTCGGCCGCGGGCTTTGCCCATGAGCAGCGACGCCTTGAAGTCGCTCTTGCGGCTGTCCTTGGCCGACGGGTCGGTGTAGATAATGAGGTCTATCCACTCCTCGGGCGTCGGGAAGCGCAGGTCGGGGTTCACGTCGCTCCAGCATATTTTTTTGAAAATCTCCCCTTCGCTCTCGTCGAAGTAGTCGCCCTCCAGGAAGCGCTTGCGCATGAGCGTGGACATGGCCTCCAGGGTCTCGCGGTAGTCGTCGGCGACATTCTCCATGTTGTCGTTGAGCGAGAACTTCACGACCAGGAACTTCGACGTCTGCTCCTGGGGGATCGCCAGTCCCTCGCGGGTCTCGTGCTTGAAAAACCTGACGTATGTCCATCCGGTTTTTCGCGTGGGGTTGAGGGCGAACAGAAGCTTGTTGCGCACAGGTAGTTTTTGTGCCAGTCGTGAGCGGAGGGTGTCTACCGCCCTCTCCTCGACCTCCGACACCTCGTCGATGAAGATGTGGCCCCATTCCGACGACAGAATCTTATCGAACTGACTCTCGTCGTTGGCCGACCCGCGTATGGAGCCGAATTTTATGTAGGAACCGTTGTAGAACATGAGGTAGTTGTCTTTGCCGTTATACTTTGCGAACGGTGTCCCGTCCTTCATGGTTATCTCCTGCCACTTGGCGTAACCGTTGTGCTTGGCTATCGCGTTGAGCACCGCGGGGAGGGTCTGCTGGAGCATTCCGGTTTGAAGCGACGTGAAGAGGTTGCGGAGCACGAGGCAGTTGGCTTTGTGCGCCACGCATTGCACGATGAGCCAGTACAGAATGACGAAAGTCTTTCCCGAGCGCGAGGCGCCGTAAAAGAGCACTTCCTTCCACTGGCCGTCGTTGAGGCGGTTCCACATGATCCTCTGCTTGCGCGTGAGGTGTATGTTCATGTCGAGGCATCCGGCCTTTCTACTCTTGGCTATCATCATCTTCATCGAGGTGCATGCGTATGTCGATCTCCGATATGCGGTTCTCGTCCACGTCCGATCCGGAGGATTCCAGTACGGACATGGTGGCCTTTATGAGGTTCATGGACTTGGTGAGGCCGTCGATCTTCGACTTGGCGATCTCGATCTTCGCCTTCGATGCGGAGGTGCCAATGATGTATATCTGCTCGCGCATTATGTCGTAGACGCCCATCATTTTCAGTTGCTTCTCCACCTGCTCCGATATAGGCCACTCCCACTCCGCGGGCGTCGCATCAGGCATCTGCGGCACTGCTGTCGCGGTCTTTAAAAAGTCTATTGCGGATTTCCTGTCGTCCATGGAGCTCGGTTTTTACGCCCAAATATAAGAATTTACCACGAAGGGCGTGAATTATGGAAAAAATTAATAAAAAAACCTCCGCCCCTGGAGCGGGAACGGAGGAAAAAAATAAGCCAGGAAGTGAGGTGTTTATTTACATTCAGGAATGCCACAGAAGCATTCCGGGAACAAATATAGGGAATTAGTTTTTCAATTCCAAGCGGGTGCGCATATTTTTTCCCTTGCGCATAGATTCGAGCTTCACGGCGGCCGATTTGGAGGGGCGCCGATAGGGCTTGAAGCGCCGGATCATGTCGATGCCGTTCTCGGAGAACAGCTCGGAGGCCACGTAGATGATCGTTCCGTAGCGCAGTCTGAGTTTGAGTTTTCGGTCGGCCTCGCGCCGCAGGGCGCGGTATTCTTCCTGCGTCATGCCTTCCGGCTGACGAGTTATGACGGCTTCGGAGCCCGTAGCCACGGAATAGGTTCTACTTTTCATCTTCGGCGGGGGTTTTTTCGGTTTCTTTCGTTTGGACTTCGTCCAGGAACCCGAGCGGCAGGGGGATGTTCATGTCGTCGGGGACGTTGAGGATCATGCGATACTGCGCCATAGACACGAAGCGGCAGCAGTTGTCGTAACTCATGCCGTCGGAAGACAGCCACATGCCGTCCGTGTATTTCGTGAATACGGCGATGACGGCCTCGGCGTGCGAGGAGTTCCAGAATATCGCGAACTTGTTTTCGACGGGCACGAGCGAGGAATCGTCGTTTTTGAACCACTCCAGGAACTCGTCGAAGGAGTAGGTGAGGCCATAGGAGCAGAGGCGGATGGCACCGAGGTCGATGTCGTACGCTTTCAGGAACCCCGAAATGTGCGCGGCCGTAGATCGGTCGATCCCGTGCGTCTCCAGCCACGCTTTAATCTCGGCCGTCGTTTTTGTCCCGACCTTCTTGTTCCGGCCGAAAAGAGCCGTCAGTGCGGGACGGCGAAGCAGTTTTTTCATAATCTTTGTTGTTTTTGTTGAAGATATCGTACCTTTTTTTCAGGTCGTAATAGTAATGCCGTACCGTGTATACGGCAACATTGAATGTTTCGGCCGCCGCCGCGAACGCCTCCTGCCGCGGCCCCGAATGCGTCCTGCACCAGTTGTCTACGTAGCAGCATATCACGGCACACTGCGCCGCCGTCTCGTTCAGAAGCCCCGAATCCAGCATGAGCTTAACCCCGTTGTCGTATTTTTCGCCGAAATTCGCCGTCACGTAGACGCGAAGATAATATCCGAATATCCCGGTCATAACCTCAGAATTTAAGCTCCTGCTCCGTAAAGGGTCTGTTTTCCCTCGGCTTCACCCACCCGCGAACTATATCCAGCGCCTCGACTACCTCCTTGCTCTCCTCGGCCGTCATGATGGCATGAGCCAATTCGCCCTCGCCCGAGTAGAGAGAAACGTGCATAACCCCGTCCTTCGACTTCACCTCGAACTCGAAAGTAGCCCCCTCGATGGTGATTGATTTGTTTACGCCCATTAATCAGATTGTTTAAGATTGTTGTACAAATATAGTAATAATATCTTTACCGCCCAAATCCCAGCCCCCCCCCACCTCAATAACCAAAACCCCCACAAAACATACCCCCCCCCAAAATCCAAAG
>OGLH01000106.1_pt1 | contig 38663 bp, 31 predicted proteins | sample 1572791 | NCBI WGS metagenome assembly OGLH01 (sample SAMEA2581913, study PRJEB24529) | metagenome | biome: Human gut stool | place: China | collected 2011
CGTACTCTGCCCCGGCTGCCCTCACAGGGGTCTTTATTACGTACTCGGAAAGCTCAAACTCACGGTATGTTCCGATATCGGCTGCTACACTCTCGGTGCGCTGCCTCCTCTCAGCGGAGTTGACACATGCGTATGTATGGGTGCATCCATCGGAATGGCACACGGCATGGAAAAGGCACGCGGTCATGAGCAGGCAAAGAAAACAGTTGCAGTTCTCGGCGACTCCACCTTCTGCCACAGCGGCCTCACCGGACTTCTCAACATGGCATACAATCGCGCCGTCGGCACGGTTATCATTGCCGATAACTCCATCACCGGCATGACCGGTCACCAGAACAACCCCGCAAACGGCTACGACATCCACGGCGAACCCACAACAAGCCTTGATATTCTCAAGCTCTGCGATGCAATGGGCATCAAGCATGTTCGCGTTGTCGATCCGTTCGACGTTAAAGAACTCGAAAAGGTTGTTCGCGAAGAGACCGAGCGTGAAGAGCTTTCCGTTATTATCTCCCGCCGTCCCTGTGCGCTTATTGTTAAGCAGCCCGGCACGCCGTTCATCTGCGACACAACAAAGTGCAAAAACTGCGGTATGTGTATGAAAATCGGCTGCCCCGCCATTCGCAAAACGGAAACCGGCGTTGCCGTTGATCCCACACAGTGCGTTGGCTGCGGACTCTGCGAACAGCTTTGTCACTTTGGCGCACTCCACACCGAAGCTTAAGGAGGGTTAATTATATGTTTAACATTGTTATCGTCGGCGTCGGTGGGCAGGGCACACTGCTTGCCAGCAAAATTCTCGGCCAGCTTGCAATGAACAACGGCTACGAGGTTCGCGTCAGCGAGGTTCACGGTATGAGCCAGCGCGGCGGCAGCGTTGTGACTTATGTTCGTATCAGCAATGATCAGCCGCTCTATTCCTCCATTGTTGAACAGGGTCAGGCTGATATCGTCCTTGCATTCGAGGATCTCGAAGCTCTGCGTGCACTCCCTTATCTCAAGTCGGAAGGCACGATGGTTGTCAACACACAGAAGATACTGCCCATGCCCGTTATTACCGGTGCCGCAAAGTATCCCGAAGATTGCCTTGAAAGGGTTGAAAACGCCTGCAAGACGATCAAGCTCAACGCTGTTGAAATTGCACACGAATGCGGAACCTACAAGGCTGCAAACGTCGTTTTGATGGGTGTTGTTGCAAAAATGCTTCCCTTCCCCGTTGAGGAATGGCACAAAGCAATCGAACAATGCGTAAAGCCCAAATTCCTTGAAATCAATATCAAGGCCTTTGATCGCGGTTACGGCATCTGAGTTGGCTTTTATCACGGGCACTGCTGACAGCAGCCCAAATAAAACTATGTACGATTTCACAAGTTCAATTAACAGAGCCTGTACCGGCTCCATAAAGATTGACATGGCACCCGAGCCCGTAAAGGGCTCGGGTCTTGTGCCGTTGACAATCGCAGATCAGGAATTTGCAGTTGCTCCGGAAATTTCAGACGCTGTCTGCAAGGCCGCTGCCCATGGCATTTACGGTTACACCTATGCCGATTCGGAGTACCGCAGCGCAGTTAATTCATGGATGCTCCGCAGGCACAACTGGAACATTTCAAAGCACAAACTCTTCACGGTGAACGGCGTTGTTACCGCTCTCGGCATTGCTGTGCGTGCATTGACGACCGAGGGAGACGGGATTGTGATTCAACCGCCCGTTTACCCCCCGTTTGCAGGCACAGTGCGCAAGAATAACCGTATTCTCATTGAAAACCCGCTTATTCTGCGCAGCAATACCTATGAGATCGATTTTGATGATTTGGATTCAAAAACACGTCCTCAAAATGTAAAGATGCTCATACTCTGCAGTCCGCATAATCCTGTCGGCAGAGTATGGACAAAGCAGGAATTGCTCCGACTCGGCGAAATCTGCAAACGCAACAACATAATCGTTCTTGCAGACGAGATACATAACGATCTCATTCGTAACGGCGCCGAGCACACTGTATTTGCATCGCTTGGTGATTTTGCCGACTTTACGGTCACATGTACGGCTGTAAGCAAAACATTTAACCTTGCAGGTCTTGCGTGTTCAAATATCCTTATTTCCAACGACACAATTGCAGACCGATTCAAAGCAGCCGCCGAACGCGAAAACACAAGCTGCGTTCCTTATTTTGCGCGTGCAGCGACAATCGCTGCATACACGAAGGCAGAACAATGGCTTGATGAACTGAACGGTGTTATCGAATCAAATTTCAATTTGCTGTATTCTTTTCTCCGAACCGAACTTCCGATGCTGAATGCAATTCGGGCAGAGGGCACATACCTTGCATGGATTGATATGCGCAGCCTCGGACTGTCGGATTCCGCACTTGAAGAGTTAATGCTTAAGAATTACCTTGCGTTGGATGAGGGCTATATCTTTGGCACCGGCGGCAGCGGATTCGAGCGTTGGAATCTTGCATTGCCTCAAAATGAACTCAAGGCTGCACTTGAAAGACTTAAAGCCGCCGTGCTTTCGCTGCAATCCAAGCAATGAAGATTGTTCGCTTTTAAAAAGCCTTTTTGAAAGCGTAAGCAAATCAACCATTCACTGTTCCCAAAATGCTTAATTTAAACCTGTTAAACAAAGAACAGCTTGAAGCTGTTCAAACTACCGAAGGACCGTTGCTCGTGCTTGCAGGCGCGGGCAGCGGCAAAACCCGCGTATTGACATACCGAATTGCCAACCTTGTTGAAAACCATGGTGTTCCGCCTTGGGCAATTCTTGCACTCACATTCACAAATAAAGCCGCACGCGAAATGAGGGAGCGTATCGAAAGCCTTCTGTCCGAAGATTCCTCTGATATGTGGGTCACGACTTTTCATTCGTTCTGTGCTAAAATACTTCGTTTTGATATTGATAAACTCGGATATGACAACCGTTTTGTGATTTACGATGAGCAGGATCAGACTTCATTGATAACCGACCTCATGAAATCCTGCAACATAGACGAAAAAAAGCTTCCGAAGGGTGCAATAAAAGCGAAAATCAGCGAAGCCAAGAACTCGTCCGAAGCTCCCGAAACATATATACTGCAATCAGGTGACGGGAGTGATAAACTCATTGATTTATATCGGGCTTATCAAAAACGCTTAAAAGAGTGCAACGCTCTTGATTTTGACGATTTGCTTCTTAAAGGACTTGAATTGCTCGAAAAATGTCCTGATGTCCTGCAAAAATATCGACGCAAATTCAGATATGTGCTTGTTGACGAGTATCAGGACACAAACCACCCGCAGTACAGAATCGTTCAGCTTATTTGCAAAGAGCATCAGAATATTTGCGTAGTGGGCGACGACGATCAAAGCATTTACGGTTGGCGCGGTGCGGATATCCGCAATATTCTTGAATTTGAGAAGGACTTTAAGTCCGCAAAGGTTATTCGTCTTGAACAGAACTATCGTTCGACAAAAGCGATACTGGATTGTGCAAACAAGATAATCGTCCATAATACGGGCCGAAAGGGCAAAAACCTTTGGACAGCTAAGCCCGGAGGTCAGCCCGTTGAGTTTAAGTTGGTTGATAACGAACGCGATGAAGCATACAGCATTGCACGCACTATTTCCGAACAGCATCGTTTCGAAAAACGCAGCTACAATGATTTTGCAATACTCTATCGCACCCATGCCCAAAGCCGAATCATTGAATCGGTGCTTGCAACCGGATTCGGAATCCCGCTTACCGTAATCGGAGGTACGCGTTTCTATTCACGCCGCGAAGTCAAGGATCTTTTATGTTACATTAAGCTGATTGCAAATCCGAACGACGATGTTTCCTTTAAGCGAATCATCAATGTTCCCAAGCGCGGCATCGGCGATACAACAATTAAAACGATTGAAATGGCTGCATCGACACATGATATGTCAATGTTCATGATTTGTGCCGCTGAGGGAATGCTCCCCCCCAGAGTGAGTTCAAAAATCAAGCCGTTCATCGACCTTATGCGAGAGTTTTTTGCAAAAAGATATGAATTGGGTCTTGACAGCTTGATGGAGTTTATTGTTGACAAAACAGGCTACATTGAGTATATCACTGCTCAGGATGATGACAAATCGGATGATCGGCAAGAGAATATCGAGGAGCTTATCGGTGCAATGCGTGAACATGAGCAGCAGTCGAGCGACGGCGACGATGCTCTTCAGAGTTTTCTTGAAATCGCTGCGCTCAACACTGAAACGGATAACATTGATGAAAGTGACGGAACGGTAAAGCTCATGACGCTGCATTGCGCAAAAGGCTTGGAGTTCCCGGTTGTATTTATTCCGGGCATGGAACAGGATATCTTCCCTTCGTCGCGTTCAAAAAACGACCCGACTCGTGTTGAAGAAGAGCGTCGGCTGTGCTATGTCGGTGTTACAAGAGCGATGGAAAAGCTGTATTTGTATGCGGCACGCGAACGGCATCTGTACGGCTCAATTCAACGGAACGACCCTTCAATTTTTCTTGAAGAAATGGAACTTATCGATCCCGAGACTGTGCCGATGCGCCGCAATTCATTCGGCAGTGCTTCCTCATTTTTCCGTGATGGCAGTTCCGTTCAGAATGCTGTAAAATACGCAAAACAGAACGGCTATGTGAGCGGAGGTCAAACTCCGCGCGTTTCGGAAGATGTATTATCGGAAATACGTCGAATCAACGGTCTCGCCCAAAAGCCCGACACTGTTCGCCCATACGCCCGACAATCGGTTTCTTCCGGTTCAACGGGCTTTTCTCCCAACAAAAGCAAACCAAGAGTTTGTCTCTGCAGCGGACAACGTGTTTCGCATCCGCAATTCGGAAAAGGAACTGTTGCTGCCGTTGATGAAGGTTCGGGAATTGTTACCGTTAAGTTTGACACAAACGGCGTCAGGAAACTTGCAGCGGCATATGCTCCGCTTAAAGTGATTATAGAGGAATGAAACGGAGCGAATCATAAAGGAGTGTAAACCATGAGCGAAATGCGTGATAAACGAAACAATGCTGCGGTTCCCTCAAACATGCAGCAGGACGGCACTCGGATTGAAGTTGAATCAGATAAACCGATATCAACAACGCGTATGCAGCAGCTTGTTGATGAGCTGAACACTTACTCGAATGCATACTATTTCGGCAGTGAACCGTTGATAAGCGATGCTGAATTCGATGCGTTGATGGAGGAATTGAGTCAACTCGAACAAGCTTCCGGAATCGTCCTGCCCGATTCGCCGACACATCGGGTAGGCGGAGATGCTGTTACTGCCTTTGAGCCGCACACGCACATCGCGCGGCTTTGGAGTCTCGACAAAGTCAAAACAACTCAGGAATTGCTGGATTTTAGCCAAAAATGCCGTCGTGCCGCAGGAAATACGAAAAACGGCAGTGTGGAAAATCCCGAATTTGTGCTGGAATATAAGTTCGACGGGTTAACGATCAACCTGACATACGATAAAGGGATTCTCGTTCAGGCCGCAACACGCGGAAACGGCATTACAGGCGAAGGCATACTTGCACAGGCAAAAACAATTCGCTCGATTCCGCTTACCGTGCCGTATAAAGGCAAATTTGAAGTTCGCGGCGAATGTTATATGCGCCTTTCCGTTCTTAAAGAGCTGAATGACAGCGGTGAGGAAAGCCTGAAAAATGCACGAAATGCAGCAGCCGGTGCGATCCGCAACCTTGACCCGCAGATAACTGCCAAGCGAAAGCTCGATTGTGTATGCTACAATATCGGATACATTGAAGGAATGAAATTCTCCTCAAGACGTGAAATGTACAGTTTCATGCGTGACAACGGACTGCCAATGAGTGATTTTATATACTTTGGTGATATTAACGGTGTTATCTCTGAAATTGAAAAAGCGGCGGAGCGAAGGAGCAGCCTTGATTTTCTTATCGACGGAATGGTAATCAAGCTTAATGATGTCGGCCTCTTTGAGAAAATGGGCTGTACGGACAAATTCCCCCGCGGAGAAATTGCATACAAATTTGCTGCGGAAGAGCTTATAACCACCGTGCTTGATATAACTTGGGAAGTCGGTCGAACAGGAAAGCTCACACCTCTTGCGCATCTTGAGCCGGTTGATTTCATGGGAGTTACTGTCAAACGCGCTACACTCAATAATTATGATGATATTCTGCGTAAGCGCGTTGGAATAGGTTCCCGTGTGTTAATTCGACGCAGCAATGATGTCATTCCCGAAATACTGAAAAGCGTTGATGACGGAGAACCTGCAAACCCGGTCACAATCCCGACTTGCTGCCCCGCCTGCGGAGCGCGGGTCGAACGGGACGGCGTGCATATTTTCTGTACCAATTCCCTTTCGTGTACGCCGCAAATCGTCGGACGGCTTGAACATTTCGCCTCTCGTGATGCAATGGATATAGAAGGCTTTTCCGAAAAAACAGCACTTCTGCTCGTAAATGAAATCGGAATTTCAAAAATTCCCGACCTCTATGAGCTTACGCCTGCAAGCTTTTCGGGTCTGGCGGGTTTCGGAGAAAAACGAATTGGAAATATTCTTTCCGCAATTGAAAAAAGCAAAGACTGCAAGCTTGATGCATTTATTTTTGCGCTTGGAATTCCGAATGTCGGCATTAAAACAGCCAAAGATCTTGCCAATCGATTCAAAACGTTTGATGCTGTCAGGAATGCGGCATTCGAAAGCTTAACCGAGATTCCCGGAATAGGTGAAACTGTTGCGGATGAGATAATCGGTTTCTTTTCGGATGAGCATATTTCAACTCAGATAGATAAACTGCTTGAGCTTGGTGTGACTCCGCGAGAAGCAGAAGCCTCTGCCGAAAACGCATTTGCTGCCGGCAAAACATTTGTTGTTACCGGTACGCTTGAAAAAATGGGGCGGAAAGAAATTGAAGATCTTATTGCGTCAATGGGCGGGCGCGCATCCGGCAGCGTCAGCAAAAAAACCGATTACGTTGTTGCAGGCGAAAAAGCAGGAAGCAAGCTTGAAAAAGCCAAGGAGCTCGGAGTGCGTATTCTGAGCGAATCAGAGTTTTTTGAGTTGATAGGAGGATAGGCTGAGCTTCAGCTCTTCTCAACATTAAACCTGCTGTTAATGCGGCGGAAAAAGTCCGATTCCTGCGGGTCGGGCTTTTTGCTGCTCATGCTTTATCGACATGCCTTTGAGGCGGACGGTCAGCGCTGTTTTTAAGCTAAATAAACTCTTTTGGATGATGTTGACATAATTGCATGATTATGCTACAATGCGCCCTAACGCTGTAAATCGGTAATGCTGCTTTGCCGAAAAAATATCGGAGAAATGGAAAAACAGGATGAACATTAAATTGTCGGATCATTTCACCTATAAGAAACTGCTGCGATTCTGTCTGTCGCCGATAATTATGATGGTTTTTACATCCATCTACGGTGTGGTTGACGGATTGTTTGTTTCAAATTACGTCGGAAAAACTGCATTCGCGGCAATTAACCTTGTTATGCCGTTCATAATGATTTTCGGAGGAATCGGCTTCATGTTCGGCACCGGCGGCAGTGCACTCGTTGCAAAAACACTCGGATTGAAAGACTCGGAGAACGCCAACCGCTACTTCACAATGATGTCGCTTGTGACTCTTGTTGTCGGCATAATCATTTCAATTGTCGGCATGATTTTCATGCGTCCGATTGCAATATTTCTCGGTGCAGAAAACGAAACAATCGAACATTGCGTGATATACGGACGCATTATAATTGGATTCAACACGGCATTTATGCTTCAGAATCTCTTTCAGAGTTTTCTTATCACGGCCGAAAAACCCAAACTCGGTCTTTGGGTCACCGTTGCAGCAGGTGTTACCAATATGGCGCTTGATGCCCTGTTTGTCGGCGTTTTCAAATGGGGTGTGGCCGGCGCAGCAATTGCAACAGGTTTAAGCCAGTGTATCGGCGGGCTGCTTCCTTTCATCTATTTTTTACGACCGAATAACAGTCTGCTCCGGTTTGTAAATACCAAAATTGAGTTTCGTCCCGTTATCGATGCATCTGCAAACGGGGCATCCGAGCTTGTTTCAAACGTAACAGCCTCCATAGTAGGTATGCTTTATAATTATCAGCTGCTGAAGTACGCCGGCGAAGACGGCGTCGCAGCCTATGGCACACTTATGTATGTGGAATTCATCTTTATTTCGGTTTTTATCGGGTACGCGATCGGAAGTGCACCGATAATCAGTTATCATTTCGGTGCCGACAACCACGCCGAGCTGAAAAACATGTTGAAAAAGAGTTTGATTCTAATGTCGCTGGCCGGGGTTGCAATGCTGATAATTTCCGAAGCTCTCGCCTTCCCGCTTGCGCATATTTTCGTTGGTTACGATGAAAAGCTGCTTGAAATGACCGTTCACGGTTTCCGGGTTTTTTCACTCATGTTCCCCCTTGCAAGCATAAACATCTTTGCTTCATCATTCTTTACAGCCCTGAATAACGGCGGAGTTTCGGCCGCTATATCCTTTTTGAGAACATTTGTTTTCAAACTTGCAGCCGTTCTCATCCTGCCGCTGCTGTTCAAGCTTGACGGCATCTGGTGGGCAACAATCGTTGCGGAACTCTTTGCATTTTTGCTTTCAATCGGGTTTGTTGCCGCAAAAAAGAAAAAATACGGTTACTGATACTGTTGCGGCCCGTGCCGTAAAGCCGGCCTTGCATAAAAAAGTGCTCCCCGGAAATTCTTTTCCGAGGAGCACTTTTTATTGAAGTTACGATTTCAGCGGTGCGCCGCACAATGATTCATGTTTAATTATGCTGCGTGAATATCAAACTGACGCAGTTTACTTTGTCAGAATTTTTGTTATGCAGTCGGTAAATTCAACAGGGTTATCTATCTTGAGTCCCGCTGCAAGCAAAGCCTGGTTGTAAACAAGCTTCGAGTAAACCGCAAGGTCTTCCCCGCCTGCCTGCATCGCACGTTTAAGGGCGTCGAAAACAGGATGATCGGGATTGAGCTCGAGAATACGCTCCGCTTTTGTTTCGCCGCCGAGAGGCATTGCGCTGAGAACCTTCTCCATTTCAAGTGAGAGCGGACCTTCGCTTGTCAAGCCCGCCGGTGCATCAGCAAGCCTTGCGGAAAGACGCACTTCCTTCACACTGTCGCCCAAAGCCGCCTTGATTGCATCAAGCAGGTCCTTATTCTCCTCCTGCTTCTCTTCCATTGCTTTTTTCTCATCCTCGGTTGCGGCATGAATGTCGTTATCGGTAATTGACTTGAAGGGTTTGCCGTCATAACCGTTCATCATTTTGACCATGAATTCGTCAACATTCTCCGTCATGAGCAAAACATCAAAGCCCTTATCGATCAGATATTTGTACTGCGGGAGCGTCCGTATAGCCTCAATGCTTTCACCGCAGGCATAATAAATTTCGGTTTGATTCTCGCAAAGCGTATCAACATACTCACGAAGCGTTATAAGCTTATCCTGTTTTGCAGAATGATACAGCAGCAAATCTTTCAGGAATTCCGCTTCCATACCGTACGATTCGTATATACCGTACTTAAGTGAAAGTCCAAACGCCTTGAAAAACTTTTCATAATCCTCGCGTTTATCCTTAAGGAGTTTTTCAAGTTCGGATTTGATTTTTTTCTTAAGGCCGTTTGCAATCGCACGGAGCTGACGGTTCTGCTGAAGCATCTCACGAGAAATATTCAAGGAAATATCAGCGGAATCAACAAGTCCTTTCACGAACCCGAAGTATTCCGGAAGAAGTTCCTCGCAGGAATCCATAATCATAACACCGTTGCTGTAAAGCTGCAATCCGCGCTTATAGCTCTTTGAGTACAGATTGTAAGGTGCCTGTGCGGGTACGAACAGGATCGAATTATAGCTGAGGGTACCCTCCGCTTTTGTGTGAATATGGAGCAACGGAGCCTCGTAATCATGGAATTTATCCATATAGAAGCTGTTGTAATCCTCATCGGTAAGCTCGCTTTTATTTCTGCGCCAAAGCGGAACCATGCTGTTGAGCGTTTGATCTTCTTCAACGGTTTCATACTCCGGTTCATCATGTTCATGGCCGCAGCTGCATTCGCCTTCGGAATCGTGTTCGCAGGTACATTCGTCATCATGGTCGTGATCGCAGGTGCACTCGCCTTCGGCATCGTGATCGCAGGTGCATTCATGCGTCTTTTCGCGTTGAGTCTCAACAAGCATCCTGATAGGATAGCGAATATAGTCGGAATACTTCCTTACAAGTTCATGAATGGTATATGTTTCAAGATAGCTGTCATACCTTTCGTCGTCAGTATTGTCCTTCAGGTACAGCGTAATAACTGTTCCGTAGGAGTCCTTCTGTGCGGGTTCAACTGTGTAGCCGTCAAGTCCTTCGGACTCCCATTGCCATGCCTCGTCGCTGCCGTATGCCCGACTGAGAACGGTAATCTTTTTGCTGACCATGAACGCCGAATAGAATCCAACACCAAACTGGCCGATAACATCCATATCATCTTTGTCGAGCTCGTTGTCGTTTTTGAATGCAAGCGTGCCGCTCTTGGCAATTGTGCCAAGGTTTGATTCCAGCTCTTCCTTTGTCATGCCGATGCCGTTATCGGAAATCGTCAATGTGCGTGCCGTTTTGTCTGCGGCGATGCGGATCTCAAGATCTCCGCGCTTAATATCGGAATTGTCAGTAAGAGTTCTGAAATAAAGCTTATCAAGTGCATCGCTTGCATTCGAAATCAACTCGCGAAGAAAAATCTCCTTGTTTGTGTAAACAGAGTTGATCATCAGATCAAGCAGCCGCTTGGATTCCGTTTTAAACTGTTTCTTTGACATTTATATCACCTCGTTAATTATAATCGTTCCTGTTTGGCGAACATATCGAAATTGCTGTATAATCGAATCAAGTTCGTCTGTCAGCACTCGTTCTACTTGAGTGCTAACACTATTTTATACCTGTTTGCATCTGTTGTCAATAGTTTATCATGAATTTTTTTCGAATTGATAATTGCCGCATTTATTGTCATTGCGATTTATTCTTGTTCGTTTTCATTGTGCCGCTGCAACGCTGTCTGTCAGTTTTCGAGCAAATCAGGTATATGCAAAAACCCGGACAACACATTGTGAGCTGCCCGGTATTGTTTTGGGGCAGATACAACAGCCCCTTGTTTTGGGGACTAATGCAACAGCCCCGTTTTCCCCGGCTTCGAGTCCCGTAGACATAACCAAACACAGAGGCACCCGCCGGGTGCCTCTGTGTTTGGTGGGGATGAAGGGACTCGAACCCCCGACCTCTTCGATGTGAGCGAAGCGCGCTAACCAGCTGAGCCACATCCCCAAACAAATGTATTTTACCACTGTTTGCATCCGTTTGCAATGCTTTAAACGTAATACTTAAACAGACGATTTAACCCTAAGGATCCTCCTCAGTGAAATTCACTTATTTTAAATCTGTTTTTTGAATACCGGCGTTTCAGGTGCGTGTCAACGCCGGCAAAAGATTGAGTGGTGTGGTATAATGCGGATATGGTTCAAGAGTCGTTGTGTATGTGTCTGGAAAGGAAAGAAAAACGCACGTGTTCATTGCCAAACAGCAAAATGGTAAAATTGTTTATGTAGATCCGCAAACCGGAGATCGAGTGAATATTGACAGACGCTTAAGCCTTACTGTAAAAGGTATGGCTGAAATTTCAAAAATTGATAATTTAAAGCCAAGTAAATACATAAACGGATGCGTAAGGAGGAGAAAAGATGATAAGCAAAAAAACGACCAAAACAGTTCGAACAGGTCAAGGAAAAAGAATTGACCGGATCGGGAGTTCCGATGCTAAGGAGAAACACTTAGACAGAGAGCCCCCGCCTTCATATTTCGGGCGTTACGATAAAAATCATAAGCCAAACCATAAGGAAGAGCTGGTATTGCGGAGAAAACTAAAGGGTTATTTGCTCAATCCCGCCAAAAGTTAAGGCAAGCACAAGCTGCTTAATGCGATTGGCTATACTATGAAAAACTCACCAAGGGAGCGGACCGCAGGACAAGCATCTGATTCCCCTGACGAGACGAAGCACAGAGGAAGCTTACGCTGTACGTTCCGCAGGCGGAAAGGCTGCTCAAGGTATAGGTTGGCGCGGAACAAGAATAACGTGCAAAACTCGCCCGTCCTTTATTCCTGCATCAATTCATATGCGGATTCAGATAAAACCGCAAAAAACGATTGACGTTTTCTGTCAAATATGCTATCCTGTATATGCTGATTGCGCTGCAACGGTGAAAGTATTGAAAAGGAGAAAGAATTCAATGACAGATAAACTTCAGGAATACGCTCAACTGCTTATCAATGTTGGTTTGAACGTTCAAAAAGATCAATATGTTGTTATAAGTTCGCAGGTTGACTGTGCATATTTTGCAAGAATGTGCATTGCCGCCGCATATGAAGCCGGAGCAAAGCAGGTTATCATGAACTGGAATGATGATTTTGCGACTCGTCAGTACTATCTTAATGCAGCTGACGAAGTATTTGATCAGGTTTTCCCGTGGGAGGCCGAGCGTCCTATCGGTCTTTTGAAAAAAGGCGCATGCTTCCTTACTATTGCTGCGAGGGATCCCGAAAATCTTAAGGGCGTTGATCCTGAACGTATCGCACGTGCAAACATTGCAAGCGGCAAAGCCAATGAGGAATTCAGCATTGAAATGATGAACAGTGCCGTTCAGTGGTGCGTTGCGTCCATTCCCGTTCCGTCATGGGCAAAGAAGGTCTTCCCCGATCTTTCGGAAGATCAGGCAATGGATAAACTGTGGGAAGAGATCTTCAAAGCGGTTCGCATAACCGGCTGCGGCGATGCTGTCGATCGTTGGCGCGAGCATTGCAAAGTTCTTGAAGAAAAGCGCGAAAAGCTCAATGCTTACAATTTCAAATCTCTCCACTATACGAATTCTCTCGGAACGGATCTTACTGTTGAACTGCCGGAAAATCATATTTGGATGGCCGGATCCGAATTCAGCAAGGGCGGAGTCGAGTTTGTTGCAAACATGCCAACAGAGGAAATTTTCACTGCTCCGCTGCGCGACGGCGTAAACGGCAAAATCGTTGCAACAAAACCGCTTGTGGACAGCGGCAATATTATTGACGGCTTCCACATGATCCTGAAGGACGGCGTCATAACCGAAGTTCACGCAGAAGTCGGAGAGGAGTTCCTTAAAAAGGCTATAACTCTGGATGAGGGCGCATCCAGATTCGGCGAGGTCGCCCTTGTGCCGTATGATTCGCCGATTTCCAACAGCGGCGTCCTGTTCTATAACACTCTGTTTGATGAAAACGCCTCCTGCCACTTTGCTTTCGGCGATTCCTATGCCTGCATCAAGGACGGAGACAAAATGACCAAAGAAGAGCTCAAGGCACATGGACTGAACGACAGCATGACCCATGTTGACTTCATGGTCGGCTCAAATGATCTTTCCATCGTCGGCACAACGCACGACGGAAAAGAAATCAAGGTCTTTGAGAACGGCAATTTTGTAATCTGAGATTGACCGAAGCTTAACTCGAAACACTTGTTATCTGCATTACGCTGCCCGGTGCTGTTTCCGCGCCGGGCGGCAAAGCGAGGATTTCAATGAGCAAAAAGCAAAAAACCGGCGGGAACCGAACGGCAGGAATAATCAAGATTCTAATTTACGCCGTGTTGGTTCTTTTTTGCATTTTTGTATTTCTGCTCTACGGTAAAAAGCAGCGCAGCATTGAAGCAGCAGCAAATCCGAACCCGAGTGCGGCTGCCGTTCAAACCGAAACAGTCAACGTTACGCCAAGCCCGATTCCGAAGCTCTCCCCGCAAGAATTGGTATCGGGTCTGCAATCTGCCGGTTTGGATTGTGTAATTACGCAGCGCAGCACGCTTACCGACGGTTCACTTGAATGCAGCGTGATGCTTAACCGCATTTCCGGTGACGGCCGACTGGTTGTGAAGCCCGATTCAAACGGAGGAACTGCCGAATGCATTCTTGAATTCAACTATATTTATGCCGAAATTCTCGATGACCCCGAAACTGATGCCGTTGCAAGAACTCTTAAAGAGCAGTATGAATTGCGCGAAAAATACGACGCAGAGCTGATTGACGGTTTCATCCGCTCGCTTGCAGAACTTTTTGCTGACAAAGAAGAATATAACAGCGTAGATCTTGAAAAAATCATCTCCGGTACCGTTTCGGCATACAAAAGCATGAAAACCTACGACAGATACCTTGGTGATATTCATTTTTACATCAACACAAAATTAACTGACTTTAATGCGGAAGTGAAACTTATTGCCGCTGTTCGAAAAAAATAAGCCGCATGTAACTGCTTTTTCGGCAGCGCGTTCCGATCTTGGACATGTTTCAAATCATAATCTCCTCTGTCTTTGCATATTGGTTATTATCAACACACCGAATGCGGAGGCAGTTATGGCATTGAAGAAAAAAACAGGCAATAAAAAACAGTCCAAACCCCTTGTATATGTTTTGGAAGGCGTATTTGGCGCACTCGCAATGAGTCTCGGCCTTGTCGCACTTGCGGCTCTATTGATGCAAAAGCAGGTTCTGCCGATAGAAAGCACGCGAATACTCAATCCTGCCGTGAAGGCGGTTTGCGCACTTTTCGCAGCATTGCTCGGCGCACGCAAGCAGAAAAAACGCCGTTGGCTCACAGGTGCGCTCTGCGGCGTTGCCTATATTGTGATTTCACTTGCAGTTTTCGGTTTGGCTTCAGGTGAATTTTCCATCGGAAGTTCAACAGCTGTCGATGCGCTTATGTGTCTTCTTGCGGGAATGACAGGCGGAATCATACTCAGCCTCGCCGAGTAAGCTTAGTTCGTTCTTGTGAAATAGTATAATTTTATTCTGTTACTCAGTTATCGACTGAATCGAGATATTCCGCAACAGCCCGAACAAGCAATTTGTACCGTTTTTGTGTGTCGGCATTTTTTCGCAATACTCACGCGGAACAACGGTATTGTGTCCAAAGTTTATCTCGCCGCAGTCGTGCAGTCTTCCGTACATTCGCGTATACTCCCGCAGCTTTTCCGCAAGCGCGGCACTGCATTCGTGCGGCAGCATCCGCCACTGCCAGTTTCCGGAAGCAACGCCCGGAGTGTTGACCCTCCCTTCCGCCGAAAGCCCGAGAACATCCTGCATTTGCGCGATAAAGATTCCGGCAGGCGAACACATGCCGCCGCGAATCATACCCCAGTTGATGCCCTCGGCGGCATTCAGCGCAAGATACTGTTCTGCAAATCTGCGTTCGGACTCCGAGGCCTCTGCGAACCATTGCATAATCGGTGCATTGTCGTGCGTACCGGTATAGTATACCCTGTTTTCTGCCACTCTGTGCGGCAGGTAATCGCTGTTTGCATCGGGGTTGAACCCGAACTGAAGAATGCTCATGCCGGGGAAGCCCGAGTTTTTAACAAGCTCATGTACCTCCGGCGTCAGGAAACCGAGATCTTCCGCAATGAACGATAATCCCGGCAGCCTTTTCTTTACTGCATTGACAAAATCCATTCCGGGCGCGGGAAGCCACCTGCCGTTTTCCGCCGTGGTTTCACCGAACGGAACGGCCCAAAAGCTTTCAAACCCGCGAAAATGATCAATACGGACAACATCGTAAAGCTTTTGTGCGCATTGCAAACGTTCCGCCCACCATGCATAGTTTTCGGAAGCATGAATTTCCCAATTGTAAAGAGGATTGCCCCAAAGCTGCCCGGTGGGACTGAAGTAATCCGGTGGTACCCCCGCAACATCAGTCGGCACGAATGATTCATCCAACATAAAATGTCTGCTGTTTGCCCAGCAGTCCGCAGAATCAAGCGCAACATAAATCGGAACATCTCCGATAATTCCTATACCGAGTTGATTCACATAGTTTTTTAACCGGTTCCATTGCTTAAAGAAAAGCTGCTGAATCGATAATTGCAAGCGAATTTCATCGGCTTGTGATTCGACAAACTCGGCGGGAACAAGCTGTTTCGGCATTGCTTTGCCCGCATTCCACTCCGTCCATGGTTTCATGCCAAAATGTGTTTTCAATGCAGTGAAGACGGCGTAATCATAAATCTGCGTTGAGCAGCAGCGTGAAAACTGCTCAACCTCCGCTGCATTGCGGCATATATTTCGCTCTGCCGCAAGCCGCAGCAGCGGAAGACGTAAAGAGAAGAGTTTGCCATAGTCAATGCGGCGCAGTTCACCGCCGAAATCACTTTTTTGCACTTCATCAGCGGTCAACAGTCCGTCATCAACCAACATGTCAAGGTCAATAAAATACGGATTGCCCGCAGCGGAAGAGAAGCATTGATAGGGAGAATCTCCGAAGCCCGTCGGATTAAGCGGCAGAACCTGCCAATAGCTTTGTCCCGAAGCTGCAAGAAAATCTGCAAACTCGTATGCCGCCGCTCCAAATGTTCCGATACCGTGCGGCGACGGCAGCGAGAATACGGGCATGAGTATTCCGCCCGACCGTTTTAAGTGTGAGGCTGAACCGTCTGCACCGTTTTTAAATATGTCCCAAGGATTGTTTTTTTCTGTCATAACCTTCCCCTGCTGCCATCAACTGCAAAATACTGCCGCAAAAACTTTCTGCGCAACTGCGGCATAGTTTATTATATTCGTTTTCGCATGAGCAGTCAAGCCCGCCGAACTCGGCTGTTCTGTCACCCTGAATGAATACAGTTGAAATATAATACATGACTTTGCTTAAAAAATATTCCGAAATCATTCAGTGACAGGGCTTGCTATCTTTCACCGATTCGGTTATAATACAATTGAAACCTGACAACAGGAACGAACCTTGCTTCGTTCCGACGGAAAGGGGTAACAAGTTGATACCGATTCCCGCTATTATAGCATTCCGCAGCATTTTATGAATTCACAGCGGGTGTGTATGCCGGGCGTTTTCAGCTGTACCCAGTTCCTGTGGGTACGGCGTTTTTTGTTTATATAAACGTTTTTCGCTGCGATTTGAACCGCATACGGCAGCAGCAGATTCAAACGCAAAAATAAGGAGGGGGCAAAGCTATGCAAACAAGAGTGGCTGTGATGGCAATCATCGTTGATAAGGCGGATTCGGTTGAAAAACTGAATGCCGTTCTGCACGAATTCGGAGAATACATTATCGGGCGAATGGGGCTGCCGTACAGGGCGCGGCATGTTAATATCCTTTCCGTTGCAATTGATGCGCCGCAGGATGTTATTTCGGCACTTGCAGGCAGGCTCGGCAATATTGTCGGAATAAGCGTCAAAACAGCATATTCAAACGTAATCAGTGATTAGCTGATTTTGCCTATATTTTGGTATTTGATTCCGATTCGAAGGGAGAAAAAAGTTGGAAGCTGAAAAAAACACCGGCATTGAATACGCAAAAAGTCTTGTTGACAGACTTGCAGCCGTACACACGCTCGAACTTGAAGAATATGAACAGCTTATTTCTGCACAAAACAGCGAAACGGCAGCTTATGCAGCAAAAAAAGCTGATTTTTTCCGAAAGCAAATTTACGGAACGGATGTTTTCATTCGCGGACTTATCGAAGTCGGCAGCTGCTGCAAAAATGACTGTCTGTATTGCGGAATTCGGAAATCTAACGTCAATGCGGAACGCTATGTTTTAACGGAAGAGCAGATCCTTGACTGTTGTCGGGAGGGTTATGCGCTTGGTTTTCGTACTTTTGTGCTTCAGGGCGGTGAAGGCATGCTTCCTGTCGAAAAAATCTGCCGCACAGTAAAAAAAATACGCAGCTGTTTTCCGGATTGTGCAATAACGCTGTCGCTCGGCGAATATCCTCGCAGTGATTATCTGAAAATGTTTGAATCCGGCGCAGATCGCTACCTTTTGAGGCATGAAACGGCCGATTCCGTGCATTATCGAAAGCTGCACCCTTTGGAAATGTCCTTTGAAAATCGAATGCGCTGTTTGAAAGATCTTAAGGAAATCGGTTTTCAGGTGGGCTGCGGGTTCATGGTCGGTTCACCGATGCAAACAACGGCAGCGCTTGCAAAAGATTTGAAATTCATTGAAGAATTCTCCCCGGATATGTGCGGCATCGGCCCGTTTATTCCGCATAAAGACACGCCGTTTGCAAAATTCCCGGCAGGAAGTGTTGAGCAGACCTGTTTTCTTCTCTCACTGATAAGGCTCATAAAGCCGAATATTCTTTTGCCCTCCACCACAGCACTCGGCACGATCGACCCGAACGGACGTGAAAAAGGCATTCTTGCCGGAGCCAATGTCGTGATGCCGAACCTGTCCCCCATTGCCGTGCGAAAGAAATATTCGCTTTATGACAACAAAATATGCACAGGTGATGAATCTGCACAGTGCCTTAAATGCCTGAACGGCAGGTTGAACGCGATCGGCTTTCAAACCGTCACTTCACGGGGAGATATCAAGCGCTGAATAATCTGAAGCTTTTTGAATAAAAAATGAAGATGCACCGCCGCAGCTTGCTGATGCTTGCGAAGTTTGTTTCAACATTAAGCGAGTGTGTGGCGGCACTCGCCGGGAAGATCTCCGGGCAACAACATTGTTACGATAATTTTATCTGACGGAAAGAGTAATCCGACCGACAAGAAAGGAATAATATGGCTATTTTTGATCCCAAATCCCTCCGTGCGGAGGAGTTCATCAACGATGAGGAAATCCGCGAAACCATTGCTTATGCGGAAGCAAATAAGCACAATATCGAGCTAATCAACAGTCTGCTCGAAAAGGCCGCACCGAAGCGCAGCGGAAACGGCGTAACCTGCGCGGGACTCACCCACAGGGAAGCATCCGTTCTGCTTGCATGCGATATTCCCGAAGTTACCGAACGCATGTACAAGCTTGCAAATGATATAAAGCTTGCTTTTTACGGAAACAGAATCGTAATGTTCGCTCCGCTTTATCTTTCAAATTACTGCGTGAACGGCTGCGTATACTGTCCGTATCACCTCAAAAACAAACATATCGCCCGTATTAAGCTGACGCAGGAACAAGTGCGTCAGGAAGTAATCGCTTTGCAGGATATGGGGCATAAACGCCTTGCGATCGAAGCAGGCGAAGATCCTGTTCACAACCCGATAGAGTACATACTCGAATGTATAAAAACTATCTATTCCGTTCACCACAAAAACGGAGATATTCGCAGGGTGAACGTGAACATTGCCGCAACCACGGTTGAAAACTATCGGAAACTTAAGGATGCCGGCATCGGAACGTACATCCTGTTTCAGGAAACATACAATAAAAAGAGCTATCTTGAACTTCATCCGACTGGACCGAAGCACGACTATGATTACCATACCGAGGCAATGGACAGAGCAATGGAAGGCGGCATTGATGACGTCGGACTCGGTGTTTTGTTTGGATTGGAGGGTTATCAATATGAATTTGCAGGGCTGCTTATGCATGCCGAGCATCTTGAAGCAGTTCACGGCGTCGGGCCGCACACAATCAGCGTTCCGCGAATCAAACATGCGGATGATATCGATCCTAATGTTTTTGACAACAGCCTTTCCGATGAACTATTTGCAAAGATCATTGCATGTATCCGCATCGCCGTGCCGTATACCGGCATGATAATATCCACACGTGAAAGCGAGACGATACGCGGCAAGGTGCTCGATTACGGCATTTCGCAGATCAGCGGTGCATCACGCACTTCCGTCGGCGGATACACGGAAAAAGAGCGTCCGCATGACTCCGAGCAGTTCGATGTTTCAGATCAGCGCACGCTTGATGAGGTTGTCCGCTGGCTTATGGAACTGGATCACATCCCGTCATTCTGCACGGCATGTTATCGCGAAGGTCGCACAGGCGACAGGTTCATGAGTTTGTGCAAAAGCGGACAGATTCTGAATTGCTGTCACCCCAATGCACTCATGACACTGACAGAGTTCCTTGTTGACTATGCTTCAGACGAAACGCGAAACATTGGATACGAAATGATTTCACGTGAAATTGAAAAGATTCCCAACGAGAAGGTCCGCGAACTTACAAGGCAGCATGTTGCAGACATTCGTTCATCCAACAGGCGTGATTTCAGGTTCTGATTTTAAAACCGTCAAGATATATTCGGAGGGAAAAATGAGTTTAAACGATAAGCCCGCCGCCGAACGGGTGCATATCGGCTTTTTCGGGTTGCGCAATGCGGGAAAATCCAGCCTTGTGAATGCCGTCACGGGACAGAATCTTGCACTTGTTTCCGATATAAAAGGGACTACAACCGATCCTGTTCAAAAAACTATGGAGCTGCTTCCGATAGGTCCCGTTGTCATCATTGACACGCCCGGCATTGATGATGAAGGTGAGCTTGGCTCAATGCGTGTTGAGCGTGCTGAAAAAATGCTGCAAAAAACTGATATTGCCGTCCTCGTTGCGGATGCCGCTGCGGGTCTTGGCGAACACGAAGGCAAGCTTATGCGCATTTTTACCGATAAGAAAATTCCGTTCGTCATTGCCTTCAACAAGTGTGACCTTTTGAGCGCGATTCCGAAGAGCAAAAGTAACAGCCTTTACGTAAGCGCAAAAACAGGGTTTGGAATTGACGAGTTAAAAAACCGACTCGGGTCACTTCTGCCTTCCGCCAAACACGAAAGAATGCTCATCGGAGACTTGGTATCGCCGAATGACATTGTTGTTCTCGTAACGCCGATTGATGAATCTGCGCCGAAGGGACGACTTATTCTACCGCAGCAGCAGATGATACGCAGCATACTTGATGCAGCCGCTGTCAACATTGTTGTTAAGGACACGGAGCTTGAAGCTGCTCTCGCCGCAATCGCACGCAAGCCTAAACTTGTTATCACCGATTCTCAAGCGTTCGGAAAGGTCAGCAAAATCGTTCCCGAAGACATATTGCTGACGTCGTTCTCAATCCTGTTTGCCCGTTATAAAGGTGAGCTTGAACCTTTCACGGCAGGCGCAGCAAAACTCAACATGCTCGCAGACGGCGACAGGGTGCTGATTTCAGAGGGCTGCACTCATCACAGGCAGTGCAACGATATCGGAACGGTTAAAATGCCGGGATGGATAAAAGAGTATGCAAAAAAGGAGTTGTTCTTTGATTTCACATCCGGCGGAGACTTTCCGAGTCTTGATGAGCTTCGTAAATATGCCTTGGTTGTTCACTGCGGCGCATGTATGCTTAATGAGCGTGAGGTTCATTCAAGACTTGAAAAAGCTGAAAAAGCAGGTGTCAGCATTACAAATTACGGCATTGCGATCGCTCAAATGCACGGAATTCTGCGGCGTTCACTTTCGCCTTTTCCCCAATTGCTGCAAAAACTGCGGGAGCGTTAATCTCCGCACAGATTGAATTGCTGCTGCATCAGTTTGCCCCAATTTAAAAACGGATAGGCCGTAAACACTGTCTTTGCGGCCTGTCCGCTTTCTGTTTAGAGCAAAAACCGTGACTGTGCCCGCACGAACGGTCGGAACACAATCATCAAAAATATTTTCCAAAGCCTATTGAATTTTTCGAATTCGGCGTTATAATGTATTGTGATGAATTATGCGAATTGTGACAACAACACCGATCTGATTTCCGGGGTACGTCAAGCGACGAAATGCACCGGAGCAAAGTATCCGAAGGATCCAAAGCAATTGGGACCGCTTGTGCTTGCATATATCGGCGACACGATATATGACCTTTTTGTGCGCACGGAATTAGTTGATTCAACAACGCTTACGGCACACGGGCTGCACATAGGCGCAGCAAAACGCGTTTGTGCCAAGGCACAGGCCGCAGCATTTCGCCGTATCGAGGCGTTGTTAACGGATGATGAATCCGCAGTTTTTCGGCGCGGCAGGAATGCGCATATGGGGTCTGTGCCGAAAAATGCAGCGATCATTGACTACAGGATTGCAACAGGAATGGAAGCTCTTGTCGGATACCTCTATCTGTCCGGCAAAGATGAGCGGCTTTCGCAGCTTATGCGCATTGCGCTGCACGATACAGCTGAGATTGCAGAACAGGCAGAGAAATAGAAGAAGATTAATTAACAGGAGAAAAAGATGGCAAATTACAACGATCGCGGCGGCAGGCGCAGTGATGATTACAATCGTTCCAATCGGAAAAGCAGCGAAGGTTACCGCTATTCGGATGACAGAAAGCCCCGTTTTGACGGCGACAGAAAGCCCCGCTTTAATGACGACAGGAAGCCTCGCTTCAATGATGACAGGAAGCCCCGTTTTGACGGCGACAGAAAGCCCCGCTTTAATGACGACAGAAAGCCTCGCTTCGACGGCGACAGAAAGCCCCGCTTCGACGGCGACAGAAAGCCCCGTTTCAATGACGACAGAAAGCCCCGCTTCGACGGCGACAGAAAGCCCCATTTCAATGACGACAGGAAGCCTCGCTTTAACGACGACAGAAAACCTCGTTTTGACGGCGACAGAAAGCCCCGCTTCGACGGCGACAGAAAGCCCCGCTTTGACAGCGACAGAAAGCCTCGCTTCAATGATGACAGGAAGCCTCGCTTTGACAGCGACAGAAAACCCCGCTTTGACAGTGACAGAAAGCCCCGCTTCAATGATGACAGGAAGCCCCGCTTTGACAGCGACAGGAAACCTTTCGAGTCAGACTTCTTTGAAGATGAAGTACTTGATGTTGAATTCAATGCATTTCCTTCTCCCGAAATCGTTGAAAATGACGAGCAGGAGCGTGATCTGCCCAGCATAATCATGGGCAGAAATCCCGTCAAGGAAGCAATCAAAAGCGGACGAAGCATCGACCGTATCCTTGTAACAAAGGAACACGATGGTTCTTTGGGCGAAATCATCGGTCTTGCCCGTGATGAGAATCTTGTTATTCGAGAAGTGGATCGTTCCAAGCTGGACGAAATCTGCATGCCGTTCGGCCATAACGGCAAACCCGGAAACCATCAGGGCATCGTTGCAGAAATCCCGGGTGTTGAATATGCCGAACTCGAGGATATACTTGACTATGCCCGCGTTCGCGATGAAAAACCCTTTGTTATTCTTCTTGACGGCGTTGAAGATCCGCATAATCTCGGCTCAATCATCCGCAGTGCGGAGTGCGCCGGCGCACACGGAGTTGTTATAACAAAGCGTCGCAGTGCACCTGTAACGGCAACGGTTGTAAAGACTTCTGCCGGAGCGGCGGAACACATGCGAATCGCCCGTGTTGTGAACCTTGTTTCTGCAATTGAAACACTTAAAAAGGAAGGTCTTTGGATTGCCGGCGCGGACATGGCGGGCAACAGTATGTATGAAGCGGACATGAAGGGCGGCTTTGCACTCGTTATCGGCAGTGAAGGCAGCGGGCTCAGCAAACTTGTAAAGGAAAAATGTGATTTCCTTGTTTCCGTACCGATAAAAGGCAAGATTGATTCTCTTAATGCATCGGTTGCGGCAGCTATCATCATGTTTGAAAAGAACAGACAGGACAGCGTGAATTAAAAATGAAAACTCTCCCGAACGACGGAGTTTCCGCCGATATTGAGAATCTTGACAGCCTGAACGATGAGGCATTGGCTCAACTTGCCCAGAACGGCAGCAGTGATGCCGAGCATACACTTGTTGTTCGTTTTATGCCTCTTGTGCGTATAAAGGCGCGTCCCTATTTTCTTATCGGTGCGGATCATTCCGATCTTGTTCAGGAAGGTTCAATCGGTCTGTTCAGCGCGATTCGTGATTATGACTGCGAAAAGCATACAAGCTTCCGAACCTATGCAGAGGTTTGTATAGGCAACAACATTATTGCCGCAATAAAACGCGCAACACGCAAAAAGCACTTTCCGCTGAACAGCTATATTTCGCTCGACAAGCCGGTTTTTTTCGATAATCCCGATGACGAGGCGCGCTGTCTCGGCGACTCGATCCTGCTTGCTGCCACAATCGACCCGGAGGAGCTTGCCATTGACCGTGAGGCGGAACTTCACATCCTGCACGGGCTCAAAGCAGAGCTTACGGAACTTGAGTTGAGTGTTTTACGGCTTTATATCTCCGGAAAAAGCTATGCGCAGATCGCCGAAAGCATTGGCAGAAGCACAAAAACAGTTGACAATGCATTAACGCGAATAAAGAAAAAGGTATCAAAGCTTATTCGGGCAAATAACCCCGAACAGTCATAGAGCATTGGATACAGTTCAAGCCGACTTCCGATTTTTGTCTCGGGAGTCGGCTTTTTGTTTTGCGTGCAATCAACAGCTCACAACAAAATGTGATTCGCCGCGTCTGCTCAGTTTCTGTCGCTTTTTAAACGCCCGAGCATTACAAGATCACAGAAAACTCCCCTTGACGAGCGAAAACTCTCCCGCATTATTCCTTCGGGTATAAAGCCGCATTTCTGCGCCACTTTTCCTGAAGCAGGGTTTTCGGTTGCATGACGGATTTCAAGCCTGTTGAATCCAACCTCATCAAAGAGGTAGTTGCAAACCGCTTCAAGTGCTTCGGTTGTTATGCCTTTGTTCCAGCAATCCCGTGCAATGCAATAACCGATTTCAGTGCGTTCATCGCGCTCCGTCATGCTTGGTGCACCGATACTTCCGATCAGTCTGCCGTTGTATTCAATGGCCCAGTTGTAATAATCGGATTTTTCATACTCCTCAACCCATTTGCCGAGAAGTTCGCGGGTTAAATCGGGTGTCGAATGCGGAGGCCAGCTCACGAATTTCGTTACCTCCGCATCACTCGCCCAATTGTTGAACATATCCTGCGCATCATCAACGGTGAATCTGCGAAGTTTTAAGCGTTTTGTTGTCAATTTTTTTGTTCCTTTGTGCGTAAGCATTTTTTGAATTCTCCTTTGCTGCTGATGTGTTATATATGCAAACAAGCGGTACAGCTTATCATCTGCACCGCTTGAATTCATCCTTATAAGGTTAACCGCTGCTCAGTGAGCTTTGCAGCGATATTGAAGAGGCGATGCTTGACTGTGCAAAAGTTCGGGTACGGCAAAAAACATTCCGACGACTGCTTTAAGCACGGAATTGATGAGAGTATTCTGCTGCTTTTTGCTGCGCTTTTGCATCGCTTTATCTCCTTTTCTTATATTTTCGAGATTATACACATTCATGTATGTATTGTCAATACAATTCGGACGGTTTCAGGCAATATATTTGTGTTTTTTCTGTTTAAAGCTCGCTGTTAATTCTCACCGCAGGCTACAGAATACATCCAAAACGCATAAACACCGTAACCTCTGTTAGGTTCATTAACAAAAACGTGGGTTACAACGGCCGCAATCCTGCCGTCTTGGACGATCGGGCTTCCGCTCATCCCCTGCACGATCCCACCTGTTTTGTTAAGCAGTCGCTCATCGGTTATTTCAATAACAAGCCCTTTCTGACTCGGCACGGATTGCGCTGCATTTTTTATAATTTTGCAGCTGTACGGCTGAGGTTTCTCACCGTCAATCTGAGTTATAATATAAGCTTCTCCCTTATGCACTTCGTTCGGAAAAGCTATCGGCAAGGTCTCTCCCGCTTCGCCTGTATAATCCGCAGAATCCGCAATGCCGAAAATCCCGAGTTCCGTATTAACATCAATGCTTCCTATACGCAGGCTTTTCGCACCAAATGCCCCGCGCAGCTCGCCCGGAAAACCGCTCGAACCCTTTGTAACTCCGAGAACATCCGCTTCGACCATTTCACCTTTCCTGACATTCAGCAAACTGCCGGTATCCGCATCCAAAACCGCATGTCCGAGTGCAGCCGAAGCTTTTTCTTTTTCCGTAACAAACGACAGCGTTCCGATGCCGACCGTGCTGTCGCGCACCCATGCGCCGATTTTCGCCTTGCCGTCTGTACCCATTTCGGGTTTTACGGTTAATGTCTGCCGTCGGTTGTTTCGTTCAAAAACTATTTGTGCACTGTCCGGATTTGCATTCAATGCAAGCTGCATCTCTTCGCTTGTTGACACCGCAGTGCCGTTAATGCTTAAAATAACGTCACCGGCACGAAATCCTGCCCGTTTTGCCGGGCAGCATTCCCGACCGTCTCTGTTTCGGAACGAACCGCTGCCGACAATAAGCAGTCCCCGAAGATTAATCGATATCCCGACAGCGCGTCCGCCGGGATACAGCATTGCACGTTCTTGGTTATATATCGGCACGTTTGCGAGTTCAAACAGATTAAACAAACGCACCGAGATCCGTTTTGCGCCGAGTGTTTCGTCCCCCGATTCCGTGACATTCAGTGCGCCTTCCTGCCCATGCGCCGGTGATTCCGATTCAAATATTGAAAGAGTGTTTTTTAAATAGTCCAAGCATTGAGCTCCCCCCTTTTCGGCATCATTCAATGTGCTTACGCTGTTTATGAAAACAGCCTTAGGTAAAGCCCTCACCGCACGCATACGCGGAGAATAGTTGAAAAAAACAACCAGCGCAGAAAGTATGATGCCGAAAATTTTAACGCAGATACGCCTCCGCAGTATGATATCCGTGTCGCGGTGCACGGAATTATCTTCGCCTTCTCTGCATGCACAGCAGTTTTTCGCCGCGTTATTTAAACAATCTTTTTCTTTCGGCATATTCGTTCCTTTTGCTGTAAAACAATGCCTTCTTTCCTTACCCATACGTACAACACCCCAATTTATCATTTGCCGAACATCAGCAGCGTTATTGTTTGTATGTTGATTATCGATTATTCACAGAGAACCGTGCGCTTGGTGCAGGCTTCGGAACAATATGTGCCGCATAAATGAGGCTTTGTTCACAAAAAACCGACACGATATTCTCATGTCGGTTTTTGTTTTAAGATGAATTGCAGGCGTCGTCAGTCAAGCTCACTGACTTTTAATTTGAATCTGTTGGCAGATTCGATAAGTTCGCTTGCGTACTTCTGTGCGGATTCATCCGCCGCCGATGCACCCATAATTCGTGCAAGTTCTGCGCTGCGTTCCGCATTGTTCAATTCACGGAGCGATGTTTTCGTTTTTTCACTGTCGGAATGCTTTTCGACAAACAAATGGCAATCGGCAAAAGCCGCGATTTGCGGAAGATGAGTGATTGAAAGCACCTGCCTTGAACGCGCAACGCTGTACAGCCGTTCGCCGACAATCACGGCCGTTCTTCCGCTTATGCCCGTATCAACTTCATCGAATATCAGTGTAGGCGTTCCGTCCGCACCGGCACAAACAGTTTTGATCGCCAGCATCACGCGGGAAAGTTCGCCGCCGGAAGCCACCTTTGAAAGAGGCTTAAGTGGTTCTCCCTTGTTTGCAGACAGCATGAATTCAACATCATCATTGCCTTTTGCGTGGAGTTTTCCGTCTTCCGGCAGGAATATAATGCCGAACGCAGCCTTTGCCATTCCAAGTTCCTGCAGCTGTTCGGTTATTCTTCGGCACAGATCTTCAGCGGCTTCTTTGCGTTTTTCAGTCAGTTTCGCTGCTGTTTTGCAGTAATCCGCTGCAAGCCTGTTCCGCTCCGCAGTCAGCTTATCCCTCAGTTCCTGTGAGCCGGTGAGCTCGGCCAGCTCGGCCGAAGCTTCGCTGCGGTATTTAAGGATATCTTCAATAGTCCTTCCGTATTTTCTTTTCAACGAATTGATAAGATCGAGCCTTGTCTCCAGTTCGTCAAGCCGTTCCGGAGAATACTCATATCCCAGCCGCAATTCGCGAAGCTGATATGCTCCATCCTCGAGCTCATAATAGGTATTATTCAAAAGTTCATATAATTCAGCGTATTTTGAAGAAATTTCAGCAATCTGAGCAAGCGAATTCACGGCAGAGCCGAGTTTTTCCAATGCGCCGCCGTCGCCCGATATGTTTTCACCGCTGTTTTCGAGAGCTGAATTAATCTTTTCGGCATTGGAAAGCATGTTCAGTTCCTCTTGAATCGTCGCTTCCTCTCCGACAGTCAGCGCAGCTGCGTCTATTTCGTTTATTTGATATGAAAGTATATCGATTCTTCTTTCACGCTCCGCCTCTGACAGGAAACCCGAATTCAGCTTGTGAACAACCTCAGAATGCTGTCGATAAAGATTTTCCGTTTTTTCTTTGAGCTCCGCAACCGGCAAACCCGCATAATTGTCAAGCATTCCTATATGTTTCTTTTGCGAAAGAAGCGACTGATGCTCGTGCTGGCCGTGAACATCAACAAGCGTATCCGTCACGGTTTTCAGTGTTGCAAGCGGAACTATTTCACCGTTCAGTCTGCAAGTGCTTTTTCCCGAAGCGGTTATCTCACGCATCACAACAAGCGTATCATCTTCATATTCGATGCCGAGCGCGTCAAGTTGTTTTTTTACTCCATCCTGTCCGTTAATGTTGAAGAAGGCTTCCACTCTTGCCTTTGGGCTGCCTGATGAAATCAGCTCGCGATTTGCCCTTTCACCGAGAATAAGGTTAACACTGTCAACAATAATCGACTTTCCCGCACCGGTCTCACCTGTTAAGACGTTCAGTCCGGCACCGAGCTCAAAGTCAAGATGCTCAATAAGCGCAATATTTCGAATTATCAACCGTTCCAGCATATTGCCTTCCTCCCGAGCCGGTTCAATTCAGCCTCTCTCTGATGAGGCGAAAAACATTTCTCTTTTTTGTTCTGATGAATCCAACTTGTTTATTGCATCCGGACACAGTGAACCCCGTTCCCGCCGGAACCTGAACAGTGCTTATTCCGTCTGCATACATAACACAGTCGCTTTGCGCATTGATTTCAATTACGGAATCAAATGCAGCTGCAATCGGACGGACAGTCAGCGAATGCGGACAAACGGGGGTTACGAGAATCACATCAAGATTCGGCGCAACCACGGGACCTCCGGCAGAAATTGAATAGCCGGTTGAGCCGAGACGTGAGGAAACAATTATGCCATCCCCGTGTATCATTCCGACATCCGCGCCGTCAACTCCGAGTTCAATATGCGATACGGACGAAAATCCGCTTTTATATGCAAGAAAATCATTTAATGCAAAGAACTCTCTGCCATCCTTAAAACTTGCCTTGAGCATTCTGTCCGTTTCTATTGTATAGTCTCCCTCCGAAAACTGCTTCAAGGTCTCTTCAAAGCCCTCGATGCTGGTTTCACTGAAAAACCCAATTTTGCCAAGGTTGATTCCAAGAATCGGAGTAATGATTTCGATCCCCTGATTCACCGCATGGGACACGGCGCGGAGAGTTGTTCCGTCACCGCCTATTGTAACTATACAGGCGGGTTCATCCTCTTCTTCTTCAATGCAGTCGGCAAACATGCACGATGCATCTTCATACACTTTGCACTGATACCCGCTGCGTGCAGCAATTTCAGTCGCCTTCCGCAGAACGCCGTCAGAACCTGTTTTTGTAACATTTACATAGAAAAAAATTCTGTGATTCATTTTTTATCCTCCGCCGCACCGTCAAGCTTATGCAAAGTTATTTAAGAGTCGTATGCGCATCGCTTACCGTTTTTTCAACCGCTTCCGCAAGCTCTGTTTCGCCCATGCCGCATTCGGCCGCATTCTCCTCATGGCCGAGATACAAGAGAAATTCGATATTGCCTTTCGGTCCTGTGATTGGTGAAAACTCAATTCCGCGAACGCTGAAGCCGTTGCTCCGCACATGTTCGATTGCATTCGTCAGAACCTCAATATGTGTTTTTTTGTCACGCACAACGCCGTTTTTGCCGATTTTATCGCGTCCTGCTTCAAACTGCGGTTTAACAAGAACAGCCGCAGCTCCGCCTGTGGAAAGGCATTCGTTAAGGCGCGGAATAATAAGACCGATTGAAATGAAGGATACATCTATCGAAGCAAAACTCGGCTGCTCATCGAACCAATCCAAATTCATGAATCTTGCATTATGGCGTTCCATGCAAACAACGCGTTCATCGTTGCGCAATTTCCAGTCCAGCTGCCCGTAACCGACATCAACTGCAAAAACTTTCTTTGCGCCGTGCATCAGCATACAATCCGTAAATCCGCCGGTAGATGCCCCTATGTCAACGCAGACGCGGTCTTTAAGCGAAATTTGATAAGTATCGATAGCTTTCTGCAATTTCAACCCGCCGCGGCTGACAAACGGAATCGGATCCTCTTTCAGTGAAAGAATTTGCCCGTCGCGAATCGTATCACTCGGCTTCATAACGCGAACACCGTCCAAAAGCACAACGCCCTCGATAATCAGTGCGCGCGCTCTTTCGCGGCTTTGTGCAAGCCCTAATTCAACCATTTTGCTGTCAACTCTGTTTGCCAATTCATTTCTCCATCCACATAAATATTTCACTAATCAATCACCGCGAACCGATTCAACAGCCTCAAGAATAACCTTGCGCAGTTTCTCAGTTGTCAGTCCGCAAAAATCATCCTGTTCGGCAATACTTGCCGCCTCTATCGGGATGTTCGGAACGCCGAGATTAACAACACGCATCTTTCCGTGTGCTGCCGCAAGCCTTGACATTTGTGCGCCGAAACCGGTGTCGGCATTGCCATCTTCAACAGTAATCAGGCATCGTGTGTTTTCGAATAATTCGATATGTTTTTCTTCGATCGGACACAGAAGTCTTGCGTTCACAAGACCGACGTCCAATCCCTCACATGCTGCCGCTGCATTCTGAAGCAGTCTTCCCGTCGCTGCAACAGTGACGCATTTCGGCCGTTTTATAATCTCCCAATCCTCAAGAGAAGTACCGTGGCTGCATTCCCTGCTCGGCAAAAGTCCTCGATTATAGCGAATTGCGCACGGCATATCAAGGGTCAATGCGTAATCAAGCATTGCACAAAGCTCGTTCGTTGAAGATGGTGAAAACAGCTTAATTCCTCGCGGTAATGTCGAAAAATAAGCAATGTCGTAAACGCCTTGATGCGTCTCCCCGTCCGCACCGACCAGCCCTGCCCTGTCGATTCCAAACACGACGGGAAGTTTTTGAAGAACGCCTCGACGCCGACCCCGAACGGCTGGCCAAACTCGCCGCACGCCTCGACGCCCTCTACGCCCTGCAACAAAAGCACCGCGTCGCCTCCGAAGCGGAGCTGATCGCAGCCCGCGACCGCTATGCCGCACAGCTCGCCGCCATCGTACACGGCGACGAAGAGATCGCAGCGGCTGAAAAAGAACTGGACGCAGCCGCACAGAAGGCCGGCTCGCTGGCCGACAGGCTGCACAAGGCACGCGCAAAAGCCGCCCCGGCCTTCGAAAAACAGATACTGGCGACGCTCGCACAGCTGGGCATGCCCGAAACCGTATTCCGAGTGGCGCTCACCCCGCTCCCCGACCTCGGGCGCACGGGAGGCGACGGCGTGGCATTCCTCTTCTCGGCCAACCGCAACGCGACGCCCCAGAGCGTCGAACGTATCGCCTCGGGCGGTGAGCTCTCGCGGGTCATGCTGGCGCTCAAATCCCTGCTGGCCCGGCGCATGCAGTTGCCGACGGTCATCTTCGACGAGATCGACACGGGCGTCTCCGGGCGCATCGCCGACGCCATGGGCGAGATCATCGAATCACTCTCCGCGACGTTGCAGGTCGTGGACATCACCCACCTGCCGCAGGTGGCGTCGAAAGGCGCAGCCCATTTCGTGGTCTACAAACGCGACGGGCGCACCGACATCACGCGCCTGACGGACGAGGAGCGCATCACCGAGATCGCCAAGATGCTCTCCGGCAGCCGCATCACCGATGCCGCCATAGCCCAGGCACGCATTCTGCTGGGCAAATAACCGCACACGCAACTACCCGCCGGCCGGAACGAACCTTTTGTCCGGCGCACTTTATGAACTCCGTATATTGACCCCGACATTTACCGCACAATGAATGAATTGACGAAGATTGCGGCCGCCAACCAGCAGCGCGCCCGCGAGGTTATCCGCGACTCCGGGCTCGAAGCCGCATGGCGCTCCGTCGGCGCCGAACCCAACCTGGTCGGGTCGCTCCGCACGGGACTGCTGATGACGCACCACGACATCGACTTCCACATCTACTCCTCACCGCTGCGCCTTGCGGACAGCTTCGCAGCCATGGCGCGCCTGGCCGAAAACAGCCGCATCCGCAGCATCACCTTCAACAACCTGCTCGACGCCCCCGACCAATGCCTCGAATGGCATGCCTGGTATGCCGATGCCGACGACCAGTTATGGCAGATCGACATGATCCACATGCCCCGGGGTTCGGCCTACGACGGCTATTTCGAACGGGTAGCCGACCGCATCGCCGCCGTGCTGACCGACCGGACGCGCGAAACGATCCTCCGGCTCAAATACGAAACCCCGGAGGCGGAGAAGATCATGGGTATCGAATATTACCAGGCCGTACTGCGCGACGGCGTGGGCACCTACACGGAATTCGAAGCCTGGCGTGCCGCCCACCCCGTGACGGGGATTCTGGAGTGGATGCCCTGACAAAAAATGCGGCCCTGTCCTGCCAAAAGATCGGAACCGGGAGCAGGGAACAGGGGCGGCAATGGCGCAGCACACGCCGCCGGTATCGGGCATTCAACGCCGTGCATCGCACAATCCGGCATCCCCGGGGCACGCAGCGCATGACAACAAGCCCGCACATAAAAAAAGCAACCCCGCAGGGTTGCTTTTTTCAATCGGCGACGGCACCGCAACCCGCCTCGGCCGCTATCGGCACGGGCTCAGTCAGCCCGGTATTTCCTGTTGGTGACGTCGATCGTCCGGGCTTCGAACAGCCCCAGGTCGGCGGCAGGGCAAGCATTCGCAGGGACATTTCTGCCATCGTAAATATCGGCAAAATCATAGCTGCTGTCCGTAGTCAGCCAGTTCCACAGCTCGGGATAAACCTCCTTGATATGCACCGATTCGCGCGGATAGTTGAACCAGTCGAACCCGCAGAGGTAGCCGCCGTTCTCGTCGACATACTCCGTCCCCGTGGCGGTGATCACCAGCCCGTAGGGCAATTTGTCCTTGTCGAACGAATCGTTCAGGTAGGCAGTCGACAAGGCATAGAGTTCCACGCCGTTATCCACCTCGATATACCACTCAACGCGCATCGGGCCGTTCCCTTCGATCTTCGACACATCCCAGTTGCGGATCGTCGATCCCAGGTACTCCCCGACCTTGATATTGGCCTTGTCGTAGGTGTTGAGCGTCCCTTCCATCGACTTGAAATACTGCGACCGGCAATCGGCACCTTCGGGGGTGATCAACCCCTTGAAGATACGCTTGCCGCCCTTGTAAACGACACATCCCAGTTTGATGGATTTCGTCGACCCCAACGCCACGGGCTGTACGCCGAACCCGAAAATGTTCTGCCGGGTCTGGTACAGCACATGGATGACCAGGTCGTTGTAATCGTAATCCCCGCGCCTGGAGTCCTCGAAACATACTACCTGGAACAACTGCGATTTGTTGCCTGCGAAATTGGGGTACTCATCGCGCGGGACGAACGTCGTCGTCAACCCCTCGTCCGAACGGGTCAGGGTCATCCGCGGCACCCAGATCGTCATGGGGCTTTCGGCTTCGGCCAGCGTCACCCCGTATGCCTTCACTACGGTGATGCAACCTTCTTTCACGGGGACATCGTACGTGCCGGCCATTTGGTAATGGTCGATGTCGACGTCCACGGGACTGCCGGGACGGACATCGCTTTTCTCAATGCAGGAGGCAGCCAGGAAGGCCAGCATTAAGATGGTAATTTTCTTCATTGTGGGTGTGTTAGATTAATAAAATGGTTCCGCATCTCCCGTTGCACTTCTTCCCCACTCCTGGGAACCGATTATTTTGCTCGGACAAAGTTAGATATTCCCGCCTCAAACACCAAACAAATCAGCCAAAAACGCACTCAATACAGCCCAATTTCATTTTCAAAGCCCGCCTGCCGCACCGGCAGGGCCTGAGGCTGTAATTTTCGCATTCGGCCTGCCGATCATAGCAATGGCCTATCGCATCGACGGCATTTCGGACTGCCACACACCCGGCTCATGGCTCCCGGGCGCATGAGCGACAAAGACGCAGCCGACACTACAAGCCCGGGCAATTCGCCGGGGCACAGATCGGCTCGGCCGGCATATGATAGATGCCGAACCGCAAATGTGCGGACAGGAATAGCCCTGCGGCCAACGAAGTACCCGCCGCCCCGGACGGAACCCCTCCCGGCCAACCGCCCGCGGCGCCGGAGAATGCCGCTTCGACCGCTTCGCGGCAAAACAAAAACCGGAGCCTCAGCGGAGGCTCCGGTTTTCCATATTGCGAACCGATGATTACATCATGCCGCCCATACCGCCTGCGGGCATAGCAGGCATGGCGGGAGCATCGGATTTCTTCTCCGCCAGCACGCATTCGGTGGTCAGGAACATCGAAGCGATCGAAGCGGCATTCTCCAGCGCAACGCGCGACACCTTCGTCGGGTCGATGATACCGGCTTTCAGCAGGTCCTCGTACTTGTCGTCGCGGGCGTTGTAACCGAAGGCGTCCTTGCCCTCCTTCACCTTGTTGACGACCACCGAGCCTTCGCCGCCGGCGTTCTCGACGATCTGGCGGAGCGGCTCCTCGATGGCGCGTTTCACGATCTGGATACCCGTCGTCTGGTCCTCGTTCTGGCCCTTCAGGCCTTCGAGAGCCGCCGTGGCACGGATGTAAGCCACGCCGCCGCCCGGAACGATACCTTCCTCGACAGCTGCGCGCGTTGCGGCCAGCGCGTCGTCGACACGGTCCTTCTTCTCCTTCATCTCGACCTCCGTGGCGGCTCCGACGTAGAGCACGGCGACACCGCCGGCCAGCTTGGCCAGACGCTCCTGCAACTTCTCCTTGTCATAGTCCGACGTAGCCTTGTCGATCGACGAGCGGATCTGGGCCACACGGGCTGCGATCTCCTCCTTCTTGCCGGCACCGTCGACGATCGTAGTGTTCTCCTTGTTGAGCGTCACCTTGTCGGCCGTACCGAGCATCGTAAGGTCGGTATCCTCCATCTTCATACCCTTGTCGGTCGAGATCACCGTAGCACCCGTCAGGATGGCGATATCCTCGAGCATCTCCTTGCGGCGGTCACCGAAGCCCGGAGCCTTGCAGGCGGCGATCTTCAGCGTACCGCGCAGCTTGTTGACCACGAGCGCCGACAGCGCCTCGCCGTCCACGTCCTCGGCGATGATCAGCAGCGAACGGCCGCTCTGCGCCACCGGCTCGAGCACGCCCATCAGCTCCTTCATCGTCGAAATCTTCTTGTCGGTAATCAGGATGTAAGGCTTCTCGAGCTGTGCCTCCATCTTCTCGGGATCGGTCATGAAGTAAGCCGAGATATAACCGCGGTCGAACTGCATACCCTCTACGACCTCCACATGGGTCTCGGTACCCTTGGCCTCCTCGACGGTGATCACGCCTTCGTTGTTGACCTTGGCCATCGCCTCGGCGATCAGCTTACCGATCGTCTCGTCGTTGTTGGCCGAAATAGTGGCCACCTGCTCGATCTTGTCGAAATCCGAGCCCACCTCCTGGCTCTGCTTGCGCAGGGACTCGACCACTTTGGCCACGGCCTTGTCGATGCCGCGTTTGAGATCCATCGGATTGGCACCGGCCGTCACGTTCTTCAGGCCTACGCCGATGATCGACTGTGCGAGCACCGTGGCGGTCGTCGTACCGTCGCCGGCATCGTCGTTGGTCTTCGAAGCGACCTCGCGTACCATCTGGGCGCCCATGTTGGCGAAAGCGTCTTCGAGCTCCACCTCCTTGGCCACCGTCACACCGTCCTTGGTGATCTGCGGCGCACCGAATTTCTTGTCGATGATCACATTACGGCCTTTGGGGCCCAGCGTCACCTTCACTGCGTTCGACAGCGCATCGACACCCTCCTTGAGCAGTTCGCGCGCCTCAACATTATATTTGATATCTTTTGCCATAACTTTATATTTTATATTCGTTCATAAGCTTATCCCCGGAGTCCCCCATTTCAAAGGGATTTTCAGAGGGAATGTAAAAATTTCGAGGTCATGACGACCGGTTATCGTCAGATAATCGCCAAAATATCGTTCTGCTTCATGATCAGGTAATCCACGCCGTCGACCTGGATCTCCTGCCCGGCATACTTGCCGTAAAGTACCTGGTCGCCGACCTTGACTTCCATTTTGACCTCCGAAGTACCGGGGCCCACAGCGACTACTTTACCTGCCAGCGGTTTCTCCTTCGCCGTGTCGGGGATGATCAGTCCGCCGGCCGTTTTCTCCTCCGCGGGATTCGGGAGGACGAGTACACGATCCGATAATGGTTTTACATTCATAGCTTTTCAGTTTTTAGTTTATTATTGAATAGTTTGTTGCGCGTTAGCACCCATAGTCCCATCAATAGATGTGCCAACCGTTTTTTGGCAGACGCCAGGTGACAAAGGTACAGTCCGGCCTGCCATTTTGTCACCCGGGGCATTTTCCCGAAGATTTTTCACCGTTTTTTTTGCACGGACAAAAAAAGTGTATTACATTTGCATCCCGATACGACCGTTCGACGGTCACACGGTGGATGTAGCTCAGTCGGTTAGAGCGTCGGATTGTGGTTCCGAAGGTCGTGGGTTCGAGCCCCATCTTCCACCCGAAAAGGTCTTCGAAAGAAGACCTTTTTTGTTGGCAGATAGCCGCAAATCAGCGCAAACAATCCTGTATATCAACGACATGCGGAATTATTTCGTTTTCAGGCCATTGATAAAACGCTCCGAACAGCTTATCGGACGGGAAATGCAGAAGATCGGCCAAGTGTTCGCCGCGGCAAACTGAACGGCGGTAAATAAGGAACCGGGCATCGGAGCAGTTAATGGCTCCGATGCCCGGTTGCCTATCAAAAATCTACTCCGCACTTTGGCTACAGCAGTTCGGTGCCGCAGGGAAAGACCTGCATGGGGTACGGTTCAGCAACCGTTTCATGCGACAACTATTTTTCCGGCGTTTTATATCCGATCAGCCGGGGCTGCTTGCGGGCCTGCGGGGTTTTGACAGACAGGGCGGCGATTGCCTGATAGATATTGTCCAATTCCCTGCGCATATCTTCCGAAAGGTCGTTTATCGCTTCGGCGTTGTCCTCGTCGGTACGTTCGAGCAAAGCCAGTTTCGCGCGGATTTCGGACAGCTCGGCCGTCAGTGTCGTCGTTGTAGTGATGTAGTTGCGCATGGCGACAAAGGCCCGCATGACAGCGATATTCACCTGAATAGCGGCGTCACTTCTTAATACGCTCGAAAGCATGGATACACCTTGCTCGGTAAAAGCAAAAGGCATATATCTCGTGCCTCCTTTGTTTGAGGTCACAATTTGTGACCTCAAACTGTCTTTCAATGAGTTATACTCATCTATGGTTATTTCAAACATGAAATCCGCGGGGAATCGTTCGATATTACGGCGTACCGCCTGTTTCAAAACTTTTGTTTGAACTTGGTACAGTGGTGCCAGGTCGAAGTCGAGCATCACGCGCTGGCCGCGGATTTCGTAGATTTTATTTTGGATAAGGGTTATATCATTCATAAGTTCGGGTTGTGGGGGCTGATTCTGGTGTCGGCAGTTATTTCCATTTTGGAAACAACTGCTTTTTCGTCAAGTTCGCGGCTGTCGAAGATATTTTTCAGGTGCTTGCTGATTGCAGGGACTTCCACGCCGAAAATTTGAGCCATTCCTTTCTGGGTCGTCCAAATGGTTTCGGCGTCGGCGTCGGCAATTACCTGTATGCTGGTTTTGCCGTCCTCCGAATTGTAAAACAGAAAATTCGTATAGGCTTCAATTTCATTTGCCATAGTAGCGGTTATTTGTTTTTCTGCCGGGCGTAGTAGTCGATCTGCGCCGTGCAGACCCGTTCCACGATGTCGCGCAGGCGTTCGACTTTCGGCAGCAGCGCGTCGATGTCCTCTTTCGTTATTTCAAAATCGGGATTATAGCGGGATTCGACATAAGCCCGTTCCAAAAGTTTGAAAAGTCGTTCTTCCTCCGGCGTGTCGCGTGGAAACGCTTTGAATATTTCGGTCGTAAACCGCTTGCAGCGATTCATCAATTCAGTAAGTCTGTGTTCTTTGGGGCTATATAAAGTAAATACTAATTCTATTATACGCAAAAGATTTTCTGTGGCTTGATGCAAGTTAAATGAAGCCATTTTATAATTCTTCCTATTATAAGAATCAATATTTAAAAGAATGAACTCAATCGCTTTCGGTTTGAAATTGTCATCATAATATTTCTGCGCCCGCTCCTGAATCTCGTCGAAATTCAACTTGCGGCGGCGGGCCAACTTGTATTCACCCGAATCATACAGAATAATTCCCTGTCGTTTTATCTCCGTTTCGAAATAGTGGGCTTTTGAGAGCGCATAGTTGAAGTCGTCTATCCCGTAATTGATAAATTGGGGCTTGGTATGGAAAGGTCTGTTCTTGTGCTGAAAAAAAGCGTCGGCAATTTTGTCATACAGCGAATACTCAATCGCCCCGATTGGCTTGCGCGTCAGGATCAGTATGTCGTAATCGCTCATAAAGTAGGTCGGTACGCCGAACTCGATGCGCTGGTCGTAATCGACATGGGTATTCCGGGCATAACTGCCGTACAGGATAACCATGCCGACATCCTTTATGTTCCGGCGAACCAGATCGACAAGCTGTTTCAGGTCGTTCCGTTTATTTTCGGGTAAGAAGTTGACGCTCTTTTTCATAACTACAAAATTATGAAAAAAGTTGGTAAACCGCTTTGACCTGTCCATATTTTCGCTATATTTGCTTATCATTCCTGCAAATAGTCTGCAAAAGTTTCCCAAAAGGGGTGGCACGAAGCCACTTAAAAGAAACTAAAACAGACGATTATGCGGAATTATCAGAACTCGGCATAGCCGACGGACATAACTATAAAGGGTAAACAACTCTTTATACCAT
>OGLH01000111.1_pt1 | contig 37148 bp, 34 predicted proteins | sample 1572791 | NCBI WGS metagenome assembly OGLH01 (sample SAMEA2581913, study PRJEB24529) | metagenome | biome: Human gut stool | place: China | collected 2011
ATGTGAGCTTGTAGGCTTCTATTGTTCCCGCATAGGTAAAGGGAACATAGTGCAGCGACGTATCCGGCAAAGAAGCCGCACCATATGAGTTTCCGCTGTTTGCTGTGCCTGGAATATTCATCGCCGAAAGGTCAAAGTAATAGGTGCCGCCCGGTGTGAGGAAAAACTGCTCTGATAAAGCAAACTGCGCCGTGAGCTTGGTAACGTCCGCCGGAACACTGTCGCCGGGCGCGTAGAGCTTCCCGTTGCTCCCGAGCCACATGAAGTAGCTGCCTGTATTTCCGTCCGGGCGGGTCAGACCGTCGGACGCAGGCGCGGTAAACTCGCCGCCGGTTTTCACGATGATTTGAATATCCTCGGAGCTGCCGCCCAGCTTGCCGCCGCCAAGGTCGAGGGTAACGACCTTTAGTCCGTCAGAACCCAGTGTGCCAGGGTTCAGGACTTCAAGGACGGGGCGGAAACCGAGGTAGACGTTCCGAAACGAGGACGAGGTGTAATACCAGAAGCGGGCCGAGTTGTACCCACGGTACGCCCGGAACGACTCGGCGGCAGAAGAAGTATCCTGTCCCCACGAATACATTTTATTCCAGTTTTGGATATATCCGCTGTTCTTGTCCAGTATCCTGTCCCATTCATTATTTGACGGCGTGTCGTGTTGGGACTCACCCGAGCCTGTAGAGTTACTTCCCACAGACGGTGCGCGCAGGGTATAGTCCACGCCGCCGCTGGCATAATTGTTGCCGAAAATCAGACCTTCGTCATTCAGGCCACCCCAGCTAATCGTATGCGTTACGGCATAGTCCGCCACAAACAGGCTGTGGGGATATTTGTTCTGCTGTGCATACTCCTCGGTGGTTGCCGTCGCAGACGTGAGTTTGTAGGCTTCTATCGTTCCCACATAGGTAAAGGGAACATAGTGCAGCGACGTATCCGGCAAAGAAACCGCACCATCTGAGTTTCCGCCGTTTGCCGTTCCGGGAATATTCATCGCCGAAAGGTCGAAATAGTATCTGCCGCCGGGGGCGAGGGTAAACTGCTCGTCAGGCTGATTTTCCACCGTCAGCGTGCCGTTGACCTTGTTAAGCGAATACCGCTCGCCCCAGCCGGATTTGAGGGTGGCAGCGGGAACAACAGTGTAGGTTCCGGGCATATTGCGTGCCGTGGCCGCCGTGACTTCCTCGTTGTTTGCGTCAAGCAGTTGGTAGCCCAGAGCATTGTCCAGTACGGTATCCCGGTCGTCCTTGCGTCCTTCGCTGTTCAGCAGGCCGGTACAGGTCACAAGGTCTGTTGGCAGCGCATTGCCCTCGGTGATGGTTGCGCTGCCAGCCGTCACGGTGAGGGGGCGCGTACGGACAGCACCGCCGGTGACAGCCCCCCTGGAAACTTTCGACGATGCCATTGTCGTATCGGAAACATACAGAAAGTCGATACAAGTTATGCGTGCGCCTGCCTTGATGGCTCGGATGTGGACGGTGTAGATAGACTTCCCCGGTTCGCTGGTGGTGTCGGTGGTCTCTTTATAAATTTCAAACATCTGGGGGTCCTGTATCAGCGCGGACCAGACGCCGTTTTCACCGGGGTTATTCACCCGGCACGTGTAAGTATAGGTATCTCCGTAGAGCAACTCATCATCGAAATAGACCGGTCCCCTAAAGCCTGCATTGAGATACTGGCGCACGGTCAGCGGAGCGGAAATGGGCGCGTAGTCATCGCTGGTGATGGTGACGGTATAGGTCTCTGATTTGGGTACTGGTTCCGTGGTGTTTTCGGTTTTCGTGCAGTTCAGCGTACCGTCGCTGTTTACATTCACACTAACCGGAATGGAGGGAGAAGTAGGCGGCGTGACCGCAGTGATTTTCGCTCCCTTTGGCGCCTTGCCCGGCTGGAAGAAATCCGCCGCCGTCCATGTACCATTTAGAACGTCATAGTAGCCGCCGCCATCAGAACTGAGGTGAATCCAGATCACGGGGTCTACCAGATCCTCCGCGCAGTCCGCGGCAAACGCCGTAGTCGGCACAAGGCATAGCACCATGCACAGGGTGAGCAGGATGCTGAGTATTCGTTTCTTCATTTCTCGTTACCTCCGTTTTCGTATATGTCGGCTCAGTCAAGAGCGATGATTGTAACAGAGCCTCTGAATGAAAGCAGATAGGTCTTGTAATCACCTTGCTCCAGCGAAAATTTAAGTTCAACATCGTTTTTCGCACCGGTAAGGTCATATATTCTGTTGAAGCAGAGAGAATTTGATCCCCTGCTGCTTTGTTCTATCAGTGTAATATATCTGCAATAGTTATCATCGTAACCGTCAGTCATCCGAACAGAATGATATCCGCTTTTATCATTTGTCATCGCATTAACCATGCCGCTTACACACACATTGTAGGTATATCCTTTTTTCAGCCTGAGAGTTGTTCCGTTGTACGATATAAGCCCGCCGCGGTTATGCATTTCCCGATAGTACAGGGGAACTGCACCGTCTGAAAGATGGGTTGACGGTACATACCCCTCTCCGCAAAAATATCCCGAACAGCTACCGTTCTGACCGGGGTCGCCCTTGTCGCCTTTATCTCCCTTGTCGCCTTTTTCACCTTTGTCGCCTTTTTCACCTTTGTCGCCTTTTTCGCCGGGGTCGCCTTTGTCGCCTTTTTCTCCGTCAACGCCTGCGGCTTTTACGGCGGTGTCGGTTTCTCCGATCCACCAGTTGCCGTTTTCGCCGATGAAAGGTGTTTTACCGTCTTTGCCGTCCCTACCGTTTTGCCCGTTGGTGCCGTCCTTACCGGCGGCGCCGTCTTTTCCGTTTATACCATCCTTGCCGTCAACGCCGTCTCTGCCATCCGCACCTTTTAATGCGGTAAGGTCGTACAGGTTCAGCCATATTTCATCACCGACATAGCGCCATTGCAGGATATTTTCGCTTACGCGAAATTCCGGTGTTTTTCCGTTTGCACCGTCCGTTCCGTTCTGTCCGGCAGGGCCTTCTATATCGGCGATCGCCACAAGATTTTGCCACTCGCCGCCCTCATAACGCCACTGTATGTGGGTTTCGGCTCGCTGCACTTCTATATTTTTGGCGTTCATGCCGTCCTTGCCGTTGACGCCGTCTGTGCCGTCTTTACCGTCGATACCGTTTTGCCCATCTGTGCCGTCAATGCCGTTAATACCATCTTTGCCGTTCGTACCGTTTATTCCGTTCTTACCGTCGGTGCCATTCTCGCCGTTGGCTCCGTCCCTGCCGTTTTCTCCGGCAGCACCCGTAAGTTCGGTAAGCGCCACAAGGTCGCGCCAATCGGTTTCATCTCTGTATTTCCACTGAACCGCCGTGCCGTTGTTCCGCACCTCCGGCAATACTGCGTCGGCTTTTGCCGTCTTGCTCCATCCTGCGGCAAGCACGATGCAAAGCACCAACAAAGCGGCACAAAGCGCCAAAAGCGTACCTGTGAGTCGTTTTTTTCCTGTTTTCATCTTCTTACCTCCGTTCAAAATTCAAAAATGGGGGCAAAATCGGCAAGAACGGCACCCGGTCAGTTTTTCCAAAATTTCTAGTTATTCGTTTCTAACTTTACTGACCGTTCGTTCATACTCAGTATAACATAGCTTCCGGATGAAATCAAGAACTCTCTTATATATAATGTAAAAGAATCAAACCGCCTATTCACAAAGCCGTCCAGCCTGTCGGCGCTATTATCGTGTACTTTTTTACCAATATATGCGCCGGCAAGTGGCAAAAAAATAAAACGCGGCAAGCATCGTAAAGACGCTTGCCGCGTTTATGTCAATGGGGTACGAAAAAGATGGATTTGCGTTTTTGATAGATAGATTCGAACCCTTGTAAAGCCCGTAAATAATAATGAGATGGTCATTATTATAAATGCGATCACTATTAATCTTTGTTTCTTTGTCTAAGTGTATGGAGAAACGAACAGTTCGGGTTGAAGGCAGGAAGATTTACCCATCCATTTTTACTCTGTATATAATCTGCTATATAAGGAGTAAGAAAATCAGTTGTAGTTGCAAGAATATCTATCGCAGGAATTTTTGAAATCCCTGTTTTAATTATGGCAACCAGCGCATTCTTATTCAGTTTCTCATATTTATCGAGCTTTATTAGTTGTTCGTTTGCTCTGCGTACATCCATTTTCATTTTACACGCCATATCGAGATTGCCATTACGCAATACAGAAACCCAATCCGAAAAGACAGAACGAAAAGATTTCATATTTGCATGTTTTCTCCACGATACAACCTCTTCGATTGTTTCAGGGTGGGGAATTACTCCCATGCCGCTTGCAAAATCCGCTGCAAAAACTAAATCGTCCATTTTATCGAGATCTTCCATATTTATGTTGCTCCAGCTATCTTTATAAAATAAACTAGAGTAAAATGTTCCTCGGCGGTCATACATACTCTTTGCTAAAGAACTAAAAGTTGAGTCTAGGTAATCCATAAAATCATACTCGCCAGTCTTCAGCAAATTCTGGGGACCTCTGCCTAATATATCAAATTCCAGTAAAGTTGAAATATTCTTTATTGGTTTTGAGCTTGGGAGAACGGATAAATGATAATTTCGTTCAAGGTAATAATCAAACGAGTCTGACAAATCAAAGTTGTAGTTTATCCAATAATCAGCGTAACTCTTTTCTTGCCTAAAATCACTTAGAATAGCACCTTTAGCTGCACGAACAATGTTTGCTGCTTCTTCGGCAGAAATCGCTTTTTTGTTCTGGAAAATCCTTTTTATTCCAGATTTGTTTTTTTCATTTGTGGAAGAATAATGTATTCCCAACTCATCAAGAAGTCCTTCATCCAATCTCTGAATTTCATTAATAGGATAAACTACAATCTCATCATACAATGTTAACATCGACAACATTCCATAGAACCCTCTGAAATGTCGATGCAACATTGCCTGTTTTTCGTCATTGGAGAGAGAGTCATCTCCAAACAAGTAATAATACATTTCATCATTAATTTTACCTTCTGATATTAGATAAGTAAGGAAGATCTGTAGGGATCTACCGGTACTATAATCCATATACAATACTTGTTTTGCCATTTAAGTATAGCCTCCATAATTCCTAAGTTTTCTCTCAGTTTAAGATCATATTATCTATAAGTCGTATGAGCTCACTTTCTTTTTATTGAATCAATAAGAAGCCAAAAACCGCAACGCACTATTCTGGGTATAAATAGCAACACATCTAATCTAGTTGGAGTGTAATTTACAGTATAATATCTGAGCATTATTTGCTCAAAAAGATATCTGCCTTTTCCTAAATATTCCTTTTTGGAATTAATGTGCTTTTTGTAAGGATTGGATTTTCCCTGTTTTATCATACTGGTCTTAATATGATATGTAGAAAATCTTCCTTTAAAACCACACTGTTTAATCACATCGATATAATGATTTCGACGGTTTAATGGGTCAAAATCAAGCAAATGCCATACGACATTTTTAGTATCTATCGTGCTACATACAAGAGTGATATAAGGAAGATCAACATATGCAAAAGAAAAGCCATATGAATATATATCTGTAATTCCTGCACATTTTTGGGTAATAATCTCTGATAAACGTAGCACGTTCTTTTCTGTATCCTTACTAGTTACATTTAACAATACTTGAGCTGCATGTTTACAGTATTCAGGTATTGAATTGTGAACACAAAAGTGATCCACATCTATATCAGGATTGTGTCCTAGCATTACACGTCCCCCGGCAACACCGTGAACGTGTACAACTTCCTCCACTCCGTACACAACCTCTAAAGTAGGAGTATAATTAAATGTTATAAACAAGTCATTGTTTATCTTAAGTAGTCTGTCGCTATTAATGAGCTTCGAAAAATCTTTAATTGGCTGCACATTGCTTACTTCAATCTGGCTCGCCCACAAAGCAGCCAATTTCTCTAAATACTTAAAGCATTCAGCAACATCATATAATAACCATTCTTTATCATCATAATGTTCTTCGAAAATTTCATCTGATTTGTCAAGAAAGAATTCTTTTAAATCAAGATTTCCTAAAGTCTCCTCAACAGACCACCAATCACTATTAATGTAAAAATTATATGGCACATCGGGGTTTTGAGATCGTGAAATACAATAGTCAAGAAAACCTAAAATATTGATTATAGTGTAATCCTGATTCTCGTAATAATGACCGAGCGGACTGTTTGTCCTTGGTACTGAATACCTCCAAAGAGAAAAACTATCATATGATTTGTCAATAAGTTCTTTGGTCATATATAATGAACGTATGAATTTCTGAAAATCTGTATATTTCGAAGGAATGCCATGGGCAATATCAAAGCCATTTCCAATAATAAACAGATTTTTCCTAAGTTCCTTATCCACAATGCTCCCTCATCTTTATCAGCTATCTTTTTTCGAGACAAGCCACACATTATCATTGGCTATTCACATCAGAATTATCAATGCTGGAAGTTGTATAGCACTTCAACACTTCGCACCTGAAATCAGCATCATTCCACATTTCAAAGTCACACGCAATAAATGGATGTGCCATCGTGCCACCGCCCTTGCCTTGCCTTGATGTTATCCCAATCGCATTCGTCAGATCGATCCATTTCTTTGGAGTCAGAGTAAACTGCGGTGTTTTTGCATCAACCACTAGTTTTTGAAATGCAGCTTCATCAAAATTCGGATTATTGTTTCGCTCCCACGCAGCCAAGAACTCAACTGTGTTGCGACTACGCAGCCAGCTTTGAATTAAGTAGCTTGGATTCCCGGCATCAAACTTGCGTGCAATTTCAGTCAAAGAAATATAATCATCGGACGGGTGCAGATATTTTGCTACTGTCTCTTCGAGATAGGCGTTCATCTTTGGCTCATAGATCGGCGCCTCGTCCTTTAAGATCGACTCAAAGATAACATCCAAATACCGACTCCAATCCGCTGCTCTGATGGGAGACAGCTTATTCACACAAACTAAAAACTTCTCTCTGGTTAGGGCATACGCCCACTCCAGTTCTTCTTTGGTCGCTCTTTGCATATGTTTTCACCACTTTCGCTTGATTGGGGTTCCGGCAGTTTTCACCTTTCAAAAAGTATACGTCACAGTATTCTTCAAACTTGATGATGCCCTTTGTGTACTTTCCGTTGTTCAGGAGCTTATTCAGTACATCTCTGCTCCATTGTGCTTTTCCAGAGGGAGAAGGTATTCCTTGACTGAATAAATAGTTCTGAATTCCTTCCAAGCTGCTTCCATCTCTGTAAAGCCCAAAAACAGTTTTGACAACTTCCGCTTCCTCCGGCACAATTTCAACAAGCCCCTGCTTGTCCCTTCTGTAACCGTAGCAGATCCTTCCGAAAAGTCTCGATTCGACTAATGACAATTTCATAATTTTGGTTCCTTTCTAAATTATACTGATTTCGACTTGCGTTTTCAATATAAAACACAAATATTAGTGGAATTAGTGCAAATTCAAAACTTTTATATTAGTGCTTTATATCGTCGACTGATTGTTTGGGGCTTGTTTTTAATATGAAAACGGAGCGGATTTCCTTGAAAATCCGCTCCAAACAGCATTTGTTCACTTATTTGTGGGATAAAAAGAGACAAACAGGCTCGTTTCAGCTTGTTTGTCTCTTTTGTCTATGGGGTACGAAAAAGATGGATTGCATTTTTGATAGATGGATTCGAACTCCTGAAGAAATACATGCACCAATATTGCAAGTTAAAGATGCTTTGTCTGGCAATAGTTTTGCTGCCTTTGCTCACAAATATAGTGCGCAAAAATAATCAACCGAAAAAGGCAGATATGCTTTATATTGACATCTGCTTCCATTTCCAAATAACCCAATACGGATTAACGTTACCCTCCTTCTTCAAGGAAAAAAAGTCATTTAATAAATCGCCACTGCCGATAATAGAAGCACTTCCCAAAATTGTTTTTAGTAACGCAGGGTCATAATCATTGAAAAAATGCGGTACTGCAAATGGAATGCATGTTAGCGCCAATCCAACCATCGCAGTTATTCCTTTTGCTTTTAATGTCGATTTTTTCTTTTCGAAAGAAATCTGAATATTTATTAATGCCTCTTTTAGATCAATCAGAACATCATCATACAAGTCTGTTTTTCCATTGCTTGCTTGTGCTATTCTCTCAATTGTATTTGCGAGGCAATCAAACTCCGACGGATATTTATCACAAATTTCAATAAAATCATCAGTTCTTGCATTATACAACCACGGAAAGGCCATATAAAACATATTAGGGTTCGTAATTATTCTATTAAAATTGCCATTTTGAGAAACATCCGCTACGTTTTTCAACGGAATGATTGACGTTGAATCAAATACTGATCCTTGTAATTGATACACTTCCTCATTAGTCCTAATAGGGTAGAGGTGGGCAATGTTATGTCCTATAATTTTTTGAAAGCGAAAATATTGCTCAATAAAATCATTCGGTGGTAAATCGTAGCTTTCGCCATTGTGTGGTGTCATGTCAATATATGATAATAATACGCTCGTTTCAATAAGTGCCCTTTTAGGGAATAAGCATAAATAATTTGCTATTGATTCATCATGAAATTGTTTTGGATTAATGGAAATATATTGTCCGCTTAACTGAGTATATTGATATCCATCATAATAGTTTACCACCAAATCTCGTAGTGCATCTATTTTTTCTTGTCCACCATGCCATACCCGGTTATCAAAGCTTTCCCATATTTTAATTTTCTCGATATAATCTTCGTACGAAGTAATTCCTAACTCCGCAAGAACCATTTGTATGTACGATTTTTCTTTCATTTTTCGCCCTTCTTCAAAATCTATGAATATAGTACTGTTCAAATATTTTTGTTATTTGGAAAACAAATCGTCGTTAATTCCCAAATAGTCATGCTTAAAGAAACATCAAGATGAAAAACTAGTGAATATGGTCATAATTATTTGATTTAGACAACTTCCATTCGCATGCTGAAATGTTGTCATACTCATGAATATAGACTGGGTTTGTCAGCTGAAAGGCCTTTGTCAACACGGCGCAGTATGGGAGTTTATAAGACTTCTGCCTTCCACTTGTCGGAAACACGTAATTAAACCCCATATCTGATGCTTTAACAGATGCGCATGAAAAATAACGAATGCCAATCAAATTATCATAATCATCATCTTCTTTTGAGTTGATTTCGCTTCGAACCCATTGCATTAACAGTTGCGGAATGATATACTCGGCAGCAAATGGGTCATTTTTATTTGTTCTAATAAAAGAGCATGCGGCAATTAAAGGATACCACAGTAAATAGGCAGACTGAACATTCGTGCTTTCTACCAGATCTCTGGGAATACGCCTTCTTGATCCTTCATTATCGATTGGAATATTTAAAAAGTCTTGGGGCTTTACTCCCAGTTCAATTACTTGAATGTTGGTATTTGTATACTCAATTGTCCGTTCAAGCTTAAATGCGGCAGCTATGATTAAGTCCTTGTTAAGATCGGCCTTAATTTCATTACAACATAGCTCTAATGAGGTGCCCAAATATAAACTGGGGTACCCTGCAATACTATATCTGTTTGTTGAAACCTTTGATCTAAGGTTATATGGCGTATGAAATACTCGAGTGCGCTGGTAAGGTTTGTTATCCGCTACTCTTACAGCTCGATACAGTTTTAGGTCATCTTGGTTTCGCCACACCGGATTATCAAATTGTTCCATTACACTTTTTTGATAAATTCTAAGTGGGGTTTGTGCTAAAATTCTCATTACTCTCTCGAATGTACTAAATGCCTTGGACGGAAACCCATTCAGATAATGATTGGTGGTCTTAATCAACAATCCTGTTATTCTCTTAATCTCTTTCACATACGCATGGGCATTATTATGATTATATGGCTCATTATCAATAGCTTCTTCCAATCGTTTAGTATACCGGCTAAACAGGCATTCTAGCGTTTCAGGAAAACTGTCGCCATCCCAGCGAATTGGTAAGAACAATTGTTCATCGTTTAGAATGTTTTTATATGCCGAATCAGAAATATCAAGAATCATACATTGCGCCTCCTTTTTGGGTTAACCATCGTCCTTAAATGATAAATTGATAAAGCACTTCAACACTTCAAACCTGAACTCAGTATCATTCCACATCTCAAAGTCACACGCAATAAATGGATGTGCCATTGTCCCGCCGCCTTTACCTTGTTTTGATGTTATCCCAATCGCATTCGTCATATCGATCCATTTCTTTGGTGTCAAAGTAAACTGCGGAGTTTTGGCATCAACCACAAGTTTTTGAAATGCTGCTTCATTAAAATGAGGATTAGTGTTTCGTTCCCATGCTGCCAAGAACTCCACTGTATTTCGGCTCCGCAGCCAGCTTTGAATTAAATAGCTGGGGGTTTTCGGGATCAAACCTGCGTGCAATTTCAGTCAAAGAAATATAATCATCGGACGGGTGCAGATATTTGGCTACTGTTTCTTCGAGATAGGCGTTCATCTTTGGCTCATAGATCGGTGCCTCATCCTTTAATATCGACTCAAAGATAACATCCAAATAGCGGTTCCAATCCGCTGCTCTGATAGGGGATAGCTTATTCACACGCACCAGAAACTTCTCTCTGGTCAGGGCGTATGCCCATTCTAATTCCTCTTTGGTCGCTCTCGGCATATGTTTTCACCACTTTCGCTTGATTGGGGTTCCGGCAGTTTTCACCTTTCAAAAAGTATACGTCACAGTATTCTTCAAACTTGATGATGCCCTTTGTGTACTTTCCGTTGTTCAGGAGCTTATTCAGTACATCTCTGCTCCATTGTGCTTTTCCAGAGGGAGAAGGTATTCCTTGACTGAATAAATAGTTCTGAATTCCTTCCAAGCTGCTTCCATCTCTGTAAAGCCCAAAAACAGTTTTGACAACTTCCGCTTCCTCCGGCACAATTTCAACAAGCCCCTGCTTGTCCCTTCTGTAACCGTAGCAGATCCTTCCGAAAAGTCTCGATTCGACTAATGACAATTTCATAATTTTGGTTCCTTTCTAAATTATACTGATTTCGACTTGCGTTTTCAATATAAAACACAAATATTAGTGGAATTATTGCAAATTCAAAACCTCTGTATTAGTGCTTTATATCCTCCGCTGATTGTTTGGGATTTTCTTTTGGTATGAAAATGGAGCGGATTTCCTTGAAAATCCGCTCCAAAACAGCATTTCTTTGATTATTTGTGGGATAAAAAGAGACAAACAGGCTTGTTTCAGCTTGTTTGTCTCTTTTGGTCCGCCCGGAGGGATTCGAACCCCCGGCCTTCAGAATCGGAATCTGCTGCGATATCCAGCTTCGCCACGGGCGGATGTACTTGCCGTAACAGCACTTCATATTATAATTTGAAAAAGCGTTGCCGTCAAGGCTTTCTTGTGTTAAAATTAGAAAAAAGGCAAAATTCCTGAGAACGGAGAATAAATATGAAGTTGACATTCAAGAACGACACCTTTAAGATCCTGCAAATTGCAGATACACAAGAGGGCCGCAAGGTCAGCCCGGACACCTTGGCGCTGATCAACGCCGCCTTGGATCGAGAGGAGCCGGACCTGGTGGTATACAGCGGTGACCAGATCTGGGGGCGCGGGTTCCACGGTGATGTAAACCAGGTGCGCCGGGTACTGAAAGAGCTGACTGCCCCGGTGGTGGAGCGGCATCTGCCCTTTGCCATCTGCTTTGGCAATCACGATCGGCAGGTGGGGCTGGACAACCGTGCCCAGTTTGAAATCTACAAAGAGATCCCCGGCTTTATCGGGGAGGATACCCCCGGCGTGGACGGTGTGGGCAACTGCGTGCTGGAGATCGCCGACGGCGACCGACCCGGCTATCTGCTTTACCTGATCGACAGTCACTCCAGCCTGAAAGTGGGCTACGACCATGTGCACCAAAACCAGATTGACTGGTATCGGGGCGTACGCGACAGTTATGAAAAACAATACGGCCACACCATTCCCTCCGTTGTCATTCAGCACATTCCCGTGTGCGAGGTGTTTGACCTGCTCACGCAGGTGAAAAAGTCCACCAAAGGCGCGGTACAGGGCTTCCGCACCCACGCCAAGGAGTGGTTTGTACTAAACAGAAAGCGGGTAGACAAAGCGGGCTTTATGAAAGAGTCCCCCGCCGATCCTCAGGAGAACAGCGGCGAGTTTGACGCCTTCTGCGAAAAGGGCGAAGTGAAGGGTCTGTACTTCGGACACGATCACAACAACGCCTTCCACGGTGACATTCGCGGCATTGATGTGGGCTACACCCAGGGTGCCGGGTTCCATGTGTACGGCCCGGGACTGGATCGAGGTGTGCGCACCATTGCGCTGCACCGGGACGGCAGCCTGTCCACCCAGGACCTGCGCTACCGGGACTTGGTAGGCAAAAAGCTACAAGAGCCGCTGCATTTTGCTTTCTTCCAAATCATGCCCACCAATGTGTACGACGCAATTTCCCGAGCAGTTAAAATTTTTGCCGCCTTGGGCGGTATTGCCGTAGTGGCACTGCTGTTGGTACTCTTTCTCGGTAAATAAAGCATAAAAAAGGACCTTTGTGTTTGGCACACAGAGGTCCTTTTCTGTCTGTTTTCTTGTTTAATCTTCCATATCTCGCACAGCGGCAATGCAGCCCACGCTGATATAGCAGGCAAGAATATACAAAGCGGACACAGCCAGGCAGAACACCCGCTCCCCCGCCGAGGTAGCGCCCAGAGTGGTATAAATGGAAATGCCAAAGAGCACCAGCGGCACCACGACGGTCAGCGGCGGGCAAGCCCGCAGCACATCAAGTGGGCCGTAGCTGCCGTCATTCACCAGTGCCGCCACCACAATATGGATCAGCGTGGTCACCAGGAACACCGCCAGCAAATTCAAATACAAGATCTGCTGGGTGCCCATCTCCACCACCGGGAACAGGGACATAAAGTCCCAATGAAACAACCCCACCAGCTGGGTGTACACACCGGCCACCAGCTGAATGGCACCGATAAAATACAAGAAGATCAGCGCAACTTTTTTATTCTCCACGCAAAAAAGCCTCCGTTCCCTGCAAAAATGCGTCCATCTGCGCGTCGGTACCGATGGTAATACGCACATAATTGTCAATCCGCGGCAGGTCAAAATAGCGAATGTAAATATGTCTTTGCTTCAAATAGAGGAACAGTTCCCGCATAGACGCGCCATCCTTCGTTGCAAAAAGGAAGTTGGTGCGGGAGGGAAATACGGAAAAGCCCATCTGTTCCAGCGCCCGGCGCACCCGCTCTCTGGTGGTTATCACCGCCGCCGTGGTCTTGGCAAAATACGCCTCATCATCCATAGCGGCCGCACCGCACAGCAGAGACAAATTGTCCACCGTGTAGCTGTTGTAGGAATTCTTCACTGCTTCCAACACACCGATCAGCTCTGCGCTGCCGATGGCAAAGCCCAGCCGCAGCCCTGCCAGAGAGCGGGATTTTGAAAATGTGCCGCACACCAGCAAATTGGGATAGTCCGCCAGCAGCGGCACGGCGCTGACGCCGCCAAAGTCCGCATAGGCCTCATCAATAATCACCACAGCATCCTGATTGCCATCCAGCAACGCCTGCACAAAGGGCAGGTCCTCACCGATAGAGGTGGGGGCATTGGGATTGGGCAGCACCACGCCGCCGTTAGGCGCCGCGTAATCCGCCGGATCCATGCGAAAATCCGCCGTCAGCGGGTAGGTCACAAAAGGAATGTGAAACAGCCGGCACCACACCGGGTAAAAGCTGTAAGTAATATCCGGAAAGGCAATGGGCTTGTCGCTGTTAAAAAAGGACTGAAATGCCAGTGCCAGCACATCGTCCGAGCCGTTGCCCACAAATACCTGCTCCGGCGCCACGCCGTAGTGGCGGGCAATGGACGCCTTAAGCAGCCGGGCGTTGGCGTCCGGGTACAGGCACAGCGCTGCCGGGTCGTAACTGCGCAGCACCGCCTCCACGCCGGGGGCCGGTGGATACGGGTTCTCATTGGCATTGAGCTTGATCCGATCCGGGTCGCTGCTTTGCTCCCCGGGCACATACGGCTCAATCTGCCGCAGATTCTGTTTCCAAAGATGCTCCATAATCAAATACCTCGGCTTTATTTTACCACAAAGTCTAAAGCGGCGCAATAAACGCAAAAACAAATTTTTTTGCATTTGCGGCACAATTTTGCAGCATTTTGCCGTACACAAAACCGCAGCGTATAAACGCAAATATCAAAATACGGCAAAAAACGCAAACAACTTGTCACACTTTGCAAGAAATGATACACTGTTACAGTAGTGGCACCCGGGTCGCTGCCAAATCAGAAAAGAAGGAGATTCTGTTATGAAGCACCGCACTTCCATAGCGGCAGCACTATTGCTGCTTATGTTTTTGCTCAGCAACACCTGCACAGCCTATGCTGCAGAAAATCTAACATTAAAGCGCACCACCGTTGCGCTGGGCTTAGGCGAAAAAGCCGCTTGTATTCAATTCAATAATTCTCGTATCCACCCTACCGACTGCACCTATCGCTCCGCAGACACAAGCGTACTGGCCGTTAGCAAATCCGGCGTGGTTACCGCCAAAAAAATCGGTACAGCCAAAGTGACCGTGCGTTACAGACGCCAAACCGCCGCTTGCACCGTTACGGTTAAGGCCGCACCCACCAAGTTAGCCGTCAAAGGCGGCGATGTGGTTATCCAAAAGGGCGCCAACAACCATAAGATAAAGCTACAATTTGCCCGTGGCACCGCAGCCTACACCGTCACTTATAAGACCCGGGATTCTGCCATAGCCACAGTCAACAAACAAGGCTATATTACCGGCAAATCCAAAGGCAAAACCCAACTGACCGTACGCACCTATAATGGTGTTACGGCACGAATTACCGTTCGCGTACAAAACAAGGCACTGCCGCTGAATGCAAATGCCGCACAGTTGGCCTTAGACCACAACCATGTGACCCAAGTGGTTTATGGCAAATCCGTACAAAATCGCAATTTGGAAGGCTATATCATCACCCCGACAAACGGCAAGTACAAAAAGACGCTGTTTATTGACTTTGCCATCCACGGCTTTGAGGACGATTATGCCAGAGACGGACAGCGTCTGACTGCCATTGCCAACCACTTGGTCGCCCACTTTGCTTCCCACCCGGAGGAATTGGGCAATTACCGATTGGTTATTGTACCCTGCGCCAATCCGGACGGTGCCATTGCCGGTAAAAACGCACAACGCTCCGGCAAGAAAGCCTTTGGGCGCTGCACCGCCGCGCATATTGATATAAACCGGGATTTCGGTCCGTTTAAGGGCAAAGAGACCCGTGCCCTGCGAGACTTTATTCTCCGCAGCAAGCCCAATGTGTACATCAATGCCCACGGCTGGCTTAACGAAACCTTAGGCACCAAAAAGCTGTGCCAAATCGTCAATCGCACCCTGCACTTAAACAAAATGAAAGACGGCGTCTATGCCGCAAACGAAGGCTACGCTATCGGTTGGGTACACAAAAAGCTGAACATTCCCTGCTGTTTGCTGGAATACAAGGCTCCAAACGCCCTACACACCAAGGACAATGTTCGTATGATACGGGAAATTATCAAAGCGTATGCGTAAAGCAAAAGGGCGTCTGCTGTAAGCAGGCGCCCTTTTTATCGGGTTTGTTCAGTCAAATAATTCCGGTACCGCTTCCGCTGCCGTCGGGTCGTCCAGGGTCTCCACCCGGCGCAGGTGCTTTTGAATGATGTGGTTACGGTGATCCGCCTCGTCCAGCACCTTGCCGGCCTCATCCACCTTTTTACGGGCCTTTTGCAGCAGGTCGCCGAACTTCTCATACTGCATTTTAGCAGCACCCAGCACCTGCCACACCTCCGTGGCTTTGCGGTTGATGGCCAGGGTGCGAAAGCCCATCGCCAGCGCATTAAGCAGCGCTGTCACCGTGGTGGGCCCGGCCAGCAAAATGCCCTGCTGCTGCAGCTTCTCCGCCAGTCCGCTGCGACTGCCCAGAATCTGCGCATACAGCCCCTCGGTGGCCAAATACAGCACCGCAAAGGGTGTGGTCTCCGGGGCAGAAATGTACTGACGCACCAGCTTGGCCTCGTCACGCACCCGCTGCTCCAGCGCCATTTGGGCACTTTCCATACCTTGTCGATCCCCGGCCTGAGCCGCTGCGGTCAAGCGTGCATAATCCTCCATAGGAAATTTGGAATCAATGGGCAGCCAGGCGTGCCCGCTGCCGTCCGCCGCCGGGATCCGCACCGCAAACTCTACGCGACCGTTATACTTGGGATTGGTGGCCACATTGGTGTCATACATACCCGGCACCGTCTGATCCAAAATGTTGCCCAACTGCACCTCCGCCCAGGTGCCTCGGCTCTTTACATTGGTAAGCACCCGATTCAACCCATTGACGCTTTCCGTTACCCCGGAGGACAGCTTTTGCATTTCGCCCAGGCTCTTGTACACGCTCTCCAGCTGCTGGGACACAGTCTGGAACGAGGCATTCAGCCGTGTGTTCAGGGTGCCGGTCAGTTTTTCGTCCACCGTTTGACGCATTTGGTCCAGCTTTTGCTCATTGCTCTTTTGCATCTCTGCCATAAAGGCACCCAACCGCCGGGTTTGGCTGTCGCTTTGGTTCTGGACCAGCTCCAGCAGCTTCACCTGCTGACGGTAGTTATCCTCTCGCAGGGTCTGCACTGCCGCTTCCAACCGCTCTATTTGGGCACGGCGCTCATTGTCCTGGGCTTGCAACTGCCGCGCCAGCAGCTCCGTTTGGTGCCCTGCATCCCCACTGCGACGGCGCAGCAGCAAAATGAGGATCGCCACCTGCAGCACAAAAAGCACCGCAAATAAAATCAAATTGATTGCATCCATTCCTCTACCTCCTTGATGAAAAGCATACCATAAAATGCACCTGCATACAAGTTGCCGTCCGTTTTTTGGGACTTGCACACCCTGCGGCAGCTGTGCTATACTGGAGCCAAAGGAGCTCGCTATGATCACCACGATTTTTTTAGATTTAGACGATACGCTGTTTAGCTTTCAGCAGGCGGAACAAGTGGCACTGGAAGAAACCATGAGCCACTACACCCTGCCCTATTCAGATGAGATTTTGGCTCTGTACAGTGCTGGCAACGATGCCCAGTGGAAGCTGCTGGAGCAAGGCAAAGTTCAGCGATCGGAGATCGGCTACCGCCGCTTTGACCTGCTGCTGACCCACCTGGGCAGCGACCTGGATCGGGAGGAAGTGAACCGCTACTATATGGAACGGCTGAGCAGCCGCCACTTCTTTCTCCCCGGAGCAGAAGAACTGCTCTCCGCCCTCCATGGGCGCTATACCCTGTGTCTGGCCTCCAACGGCACCGGCTGGGTACAGGAAGGGCGGCTGAAAAGCAGCGGCATTTTGCCTCTGCTGGACCGGGTGTTTATCTCCGAGTACCTGGGCGCCAATAAGCCCCAACTGGGCTTTTTCGACGCTTGCTTTGCCAGCCTGCCGGGGGTAAAGCGCAGCGAGAGCCTGATGCTGGGCGACAGTCTGACCTCCGATATGCTGGGCGGCAAGAACGCCGGTATGCACACCTGCTGGTACAACCCGAACCGCCTGCCTCTCCCCACCGACGGCACCGTAGAATACCAGATCCACCGCCTGCCGGACCTGCTCCCCTTGCTGGAGAAGCTGTAATACTGCACAATCTGCAGGATTGGAACAAAAAACGCACAGGCAGTTTGTCTGTGCGTTTTTCTATGCCCGGGTTTGGAAGAGCGGAGATTGCATCTTGACAAAGGGACGGTGAATTGGGTACTATAAGATTGGAAATTTGGCGCGAGCGCGCTGGGAAACAGGAGGGGTTCTATGAAAATCACGGTACTTGGCGGGGGCGGTGTGCGCTCCATGTTCCTGGCAAAAAGCATTGCCCAAAAGGCAAAGCGGCTGGGGATCGATGAACTATGTTTTATGGATAATGACCGGGAAAAGCTGCGCATCTACGGCGGTATGGCGGCTCATGTGGCGCGCCTGCTGTGCCCGGAAATGCGCTTTTCCCTCACTGCCGACCCGGTGGAAGCGGTACGGGACGCGGACTATGTAATCACCACCATTCGGGTGGGGCAGGATGAAATGCGTGCCAAGGACGAGCGCATTGCCCTGGATCACGGGGTACTGGGGCAAGAGACCACCGGCGCTGCCGGGCTGTCCTTTGCCATGCGCAGCGTACCGGAGCTGGCTGCCTACTGCGAGCTGATTCAGAAATATGCGAAGCCGAATGTAAAGGTATTCAACTTTACAAATCCGGCCGGGGTGGTGTCCCAAACCCTGCGGGATATGGGCTACGATTTTACCTACGGCATTTGCGACGCGCCCTCCGGCATGCTCCGCTCCTTTGCCCTGCTGTACGGAGCGAACCCGGCGAACATTACCGGCGAGGTGTACGGGCTCAACCACCTGTCCTACTTCAAAAGCATCACCATAAACGGCAAAGAGATTCTGCACGATCTGATCGAGAATGACGACGCCTACAAGAACAGCGATATGCGCTACTTCTCCAAAGAACTGCTGCGGGATCGGGGCGCGGTGCTCAACGAATATCTCTACTACTTCTACTACCGTGAACAGGCGGTGACCAACATTCTGCAAGCGCCCCAGACCCGTGGTGAACAGATTTTGGATATCAACCGGCAAATGACCGCCCAGCTGCGCCAAATGGATATTGAAAACGATTTTGAAGGCTGCTTGGCGGTATTCAATAAATGGTACGGTATGCGAGAGGGCAGTTATATGGCCAGCGAGACCGGCGAGAAACGCAGCCAGCCCTGGCACTTTAATATTTATGAAGAAGATGACGGCGGCTACGCCGGTGTGGCGCTGAAATTCATAGAAAACGCCCAAAGCGGCCAAACCGGCCCCATGATCCTGTGCGTGCCAAACGGCAACGCCATTGACGGCCTGCGCCCGGACGATGTGGTGGAGGTCACCTGTGAGGTGGGGCCAAAGGGCTGCACGCCCCATCGGATCGGCGTCGTAGACGAGCAAAATCTGGAGCTGATCCGCCGGGTGAAGAACTACGAGCGTCTGGCCTCCAAAGCCATTCGGGAGAAAAGCCGCACCGCAGCCGTGCAAGCTCTGACCCTGCACCCGCTGGTAAACAGCTATTCCCTGGCCTGCGCCCTGACCGACGCCTACATTGCCCACAACAAAGGCTACTGCGACGGCTGGCACTAAAATCGGAATACAAAAAAGCAGTCGATGACTCGACTGCTTTTTTTGATCACACAGGAAAGGTATTTGATGCGCCTTATGGTATAATACTCATACACTTGCAAGTGAGAAGAAAGGAGAACGGCCGTGGATACCCGCCAACTGCTTCAAAATGCCATCGACTATATAGATGCGCACATAAAATCCCAAATCACGCCGGAGGATCTAAGCCGGGTCGCTGGATATTCCTATGTGCATTTGGTACGATTGTTCAAGCTGTACTTGGGCGTTACACCAAAAGCATATCTGCTGCGCAGAAGGCTGTTGTTTGCCGTTTACGAGATGAAAAGTAAAAGGCCGAAAACAGATATTGCATTTGATTTTGGATTTGATACATACGCCGGATTTTACAAAGCGTTTCAGCGCGAATTCGGTTGTTCTCCGTCAGCATTCACAAAAGCCTATATCGGCAGCAAGCCCTATAGGATCAACATTTTGCAGGAGGACTATATTATGGTGTCAAAAGCCGAGATTCAAAAGATACTGTCCCATTGGGATTTACCAAACCGCACCGTAAAACCGATCATAAGTGAAAACACCGGCAGGCAAAACGAAAATGCTTACTATGTGGGCGATGACTACACCATCAAACACACCACTAACTTAGCTGCGGTCCAAAAAGCCATACTGTTTGATGAAGTGGTCAAATTGCATAATACGGACACTTATTTACAGCTGGGCGAACTTTATTTTATGGTGACCAAGCGCCTGCACGGCACCCCGCTTTGCTGCCGCACTGTCTTTGAAGCCCCCACCCTCGCCTACACCATCGGCGAAAAGATTGCCGACTTGCACAAGAAACTAAGCCTGTATGATCCGCAGGATTTTCAGCAGGCCAATCTGTACCGAGATAGTATGGAAAATCTGGAACAGGTACAAAAGATCGCCCATCTGACCGACGACTTTTGCACGCAATATAAAGCGGGGTTCAAACCGTTGTACCCACAGCTGCCGGTGCAACTGATCCATCGAGATCTGAACCCCTCCAATATGATCTTTGACGGCAAAGCATTTATAGGCTTCATTGATTTTGACTTGACAGAAGTAAACATACGGATCTTTGACCTTTGCTATTGTGCCACTGCCATACTATCCGAATGCTTTGGCAATGGGCGCCATTTAGAAAGATGGAAGACGATACTCCATGATCTGATCCAAGGCTACCACAGAGTATGCGCACTGAGCGAACAGGAAATGACCGCTGTTCCCTATGTGATCTATTCCATTCAGATCATCTGTATTGCTTATTTCTGTGCACACGATAAATATGCGGAATTGGCAGAGACCAACATACAAATGCTCCGGTGGCTGATCGCAAATCTATAAAGCAAAACACGGCAGGTGTTCCTGCCGTGTTTTATTTATTCCACTGCGGTCAAGCGGACGATTTGATTATAATCGGCGCCACGCACATAGACGGGCAGGCCCACTTCCATGAGGAAGGCGCCGCCTTTTTTGTACGCCACGCCGTCCAGTGTAAAGGCATACACCCTGTCCGGCGCCAAGCCCGCAAAGCGCAGGTTCATCTTCTTTTTAAAGAACCGGGTGCCCCGGGCACTCAGAAACAAGACCGCCTGCATTTTGTCCCGGCTGACATACTGGTTGCAAAGCACCTCGTCCCGATCCGCGTCCAGGATCCGATACAGGTCGCCGAACTGCACCAGCGGGCGGATCTCTTTATACAGCGCCACATTGCGGCGGCAGATCTCCAGCTCTTCCGGACTGTACTTCTCCAAATTGCCGCCCAGGCCCAGTGCCCCCTGCATGGCGACATGGAAGCGGAAGTCCAGGGAGCAGGGCTTGTTGATCCCGGCAATATCCGTTACCCACGCTCGCATGGTCTTGATGGGGTGAAGCATGGAATAGCCTTTTTGTATGGTCATCCGGTCAATGCCGTCTGTATTGTCGCTGGTCCACACCTGGTCAAAGTGACTGATGGCTCCCAGGTCGCACCGACCGCCGCCGGAGGCACAGCTTTCAAACTGCACCGCCGGGTGACGGCACTTCAGTTCGTCTACGATCCGATACACTGCCATGGTGTGCAGGTAAGAATACATCTTGGGATCCGCCAAATTCTCCGCCCCAACCTGGGAGAACGGCCGGTTCATATCCCACTTGATATAGCGGATATTGTGATCCGTCAGCAGCCGATCCAGGCAATCTAAAATATACGCCTGCACATCGCTGCGGGTCATATTCAGCACCAGCTGATGGCGCAACTCATCTGCGTGACGGTGTGGGAAGTGATAGGTCCAGTCCGGGTGGGCACGGTAAAGATCACTGTCCGGGTTCACCATCTCCGGCTCCACCCACAGACCGAAATCCATACCCAGGGCGTTTACATTGCCGATCAGTTCGTCCAGGCCGCCGGGGAATTTCTCCGGGTTCACAAACCAGTCCCCCAGCCCGGCACGGTCGTTGTTGCGAGCGCCGAACCAACCGTCATCCATCACAAACAGTTCCACCCCGATCCCCGCGGCAATCTCCGCCAAGCGGGTCTGATCCGCCACATTCACATTAAATTCCGTGGCCTCCCAGGAATTGTACAGCACCGGCAGCGTCTCTGCCCGGAATCGGGACGGCAACAGGTGTTCCAAGCAAAAGCGGTTCATTTGGCGAGACATTTCGCCCAATCCCTCCGTCTTGCCGCAATACACCGGCGGGGTCTCAAAGTGCGCCCCCGGCTCTAAAGTGTGCGAAAAATCAAAGTCGTTCATACCCAGACTCACCCGGGTAATACCGTACAGATCCCGACCGGCGATCACCTTAAAATTGCCGCTGTACGCCAGGGAGCCAAAGTACACTGCGCCCCGGGTCTCCGTGGCACCGCGGTGGGCGATAAAATACGGTGACTGATTATGATTGGACGCGCCACGGTGGCTCTCATACACCAAATTGCCCCCATCCAGCACCGTGCGGCAGGGCAGGAATTCACCGCCCCAAGCACCGTTGGTATTCTCAAAAGTGTATGGGTCCATACCGGGCAGAGAGAACCCGGCGCTAAACAGCCGCTCAAAACGAATGGGTACCGTGCCGGTGTTTTCCACCTCCACCCAGCGCTTAATCATATCCAGCCCCGGATACACTTGATAGCCCAGGCGCACCTGCAAGGGATAGTACGCATCCGCAAACGCAACCCGCAGGGTATCGTCCTCCAGCCGATAGCCGGTGTAGCGCAGCGCCACCTCCCGGCAGCCGTCTGCAAACTGCGCCTTCAGGTCACAGGTGCGGTACATGGTGGAGCCAAAGGGTGTCAGCTCCTGGCGGTATTCGTCCAGCCTGGAATGATTGGAGTTTTCGTCTCCGATCTCCGCAAAAGCATAATCCGCCGGGTCACACTTGGCACCCCAGTGTAAATGCCGATTATACCCTGCCGGGTCAATGCCGAACACATAGTGGGTATTCTCCGTCTCCAGCACAAAAATGCGATTTTCTTCTAAATAATAGATCATTTTTTGCCCTCCGGATCCTTTTTAATAAGTATCTACACTATACCATACCTCACCGCACGGAGCAATGGCAATTCTCCCACTTTCCACCCAAAAGATCCCACTACGTAAAGCCGTACAACCGTTTGGGATTGCAAATCAAAAACTTAGCAAAGTGCACAAATTGCAAGCCTGGTGTTGACATTTTATACAAAATATATTGTAAACAACTTGATTTTTTGTGCAATATGAGTTATGATGGCATTGGCCGTTTACGCGCGAAATTCGCCACGCATGCCTACCCAGCCAGCACGACGGCTGATGGAGAAAAAATATGAAAGCAATCGGCATTCTGTTGGCAGTGACCGCCGCAGCGGTGGTGCTGCTGTTTTTCGTATGCGGCTTTATTTTTAACCAGCTGGTATGGCGCAAAACCGTGTCCATACCCCGCTGGATCACAGACCGCATTGCCGGCAACGCCATGCCGGACGCGTATGAAAAAAAGAACAACGCTGCCGTGGCAGCTTTTTCGCAGCTGCCGATTCGATCGGTGGAACTGCACACGCCGGATGGTGCACGACTGGCAGCCAAAGTGCTGACCCCGGAGAAGCCCAACGGCCGCCTACTGATCGCCTGCCACGGCGCACGCAGCAGCGGCTCCGGCGAATTTGCCCTAATGGCGCCTTATCTATATAAAAAGGGCTACACGGTGCTGTTCCCGGATCATCGGGGTTGCGGCGAAAGCGACGGCAAATATATGGGCTACGGCACCCACGAGAGCCGAGATACCCTGCTTTGGCTGGATTACGCCAAGACCTATTACCCGGAGATGCCGGTATTTTTGCTTGGGGTATCCATGGGCGGTGCCACGGTGCTGATGATGAGCGACAAGGTAAATCCGGAGCAAGTAAAAGGCATCATTGCCGACTGCGCTTACACCAGCGCCTGGGCGGAATTCCGCTACCAACTGCGCACCTCGTTCCATCTGCCGCCCTTTCCCATTCTGCACATTTGCAATCTATACTGCAAGCTGTTTGCCGGCTATTCCTTCCGCCAAGCTGCGCCGATTGCGGCAGTAGCCAAAGCCCGGGTGCCGGTACTGTTTATCCACGGCAAGAAGGACGACTTTGTGCCTTTCTTTATGCGGGACCAACTCTATAACGCCTGCCCCACGGAAAAGGCAAAGCTGACCGTACCGGCAGCCGTCCACGCCAGGAGCTACTACACCGACCCTACTGCCTATCAGTTGGCGCTGGAGCGGTTTACAGAGAACTGCCTGGCACCTAAAGCATAAATTACCGCCTGTGGCGGGCAAGAATACAAACCGTTTCCATTCATGAAAAGAAGGGGGATATGCTATGGAACAAACGGAACTGAAAGAGCGACGCTATGTAGGCGTTCGCGAAACCTTGATCTACGGCGTTGCCAACGGCGGCCAGGTGATCGGCTACAACTTGGTGCGTATGCAGCTGACCTTTTTCCTGGTCACTGTATTCGGCATACCCGGCCAGGCCGTGTCGCTGATGATCTTCTTTATGGGAATCTGGGACACCATGAACGACCCGATCATGGGCACCATTGTAGACAAGACCCGTACCCGCTACGGTAAGCTGCGGCCTTATCTGCTGTTTGTACCCATTCCGCTGGGTGCCGCCACCATTCTCTTTTTCGGCGGCGCGGAGTTTTTGCGCGGGGTGGAGTCTACCACCGCCAAGATCGTCTACATGTGTATCACCTATTTCATTTGGGAGTTCTTTTACACCATTGGTGATATTCCCTTTTGGGGAATGTCGGCAGCCATCTCGCCGAACCCCAAGGATCGCAGCCGGGTCATTACCTCGGCCCGTCTGATCTCCGGTGCCATCGGCGGCCTGGTGGGTCCGGTTATCTCCATCTTCATTGACCTGCAAAAGAGCGGCAAGATCGGCATGGATATGCGGCAGCTGTTCTTTATCTTGGGCATTGTGGCCGGCACATTCGGTATGGGTCTGTTCTCCCTGGCCGGGCTGTGCACCAAAGAGCGGGTAATGCAGCAAAGCGAGGAGCCAAAAATCTCCGACTGCTTTAAGTGCCTGGTAAAAAACAAGCCGCTGCTGCTGATCGTATGCTCCAATGTGCTGGGCACGGTGGAGAGCATTGCAGACGCCTTTACCCAGTATTTTTATCTCTTTACCCTGGGCAGCGCCAGTCTGTCCATTGTGGCCGGTATTCCCGGCACTGTTACCGGATTTTTGGCCTATACCTTTATTCCGGCGCTGGAACGGCGCTGGACCTCCAAGCAGATCGTCATTCGCGCAGTGATCGTCAAGGCTGTGGTATCCAGCGCCATCTTCCTGATCGGCGCCCACTGGTATCGTGATCCCCGGGTGATCGTGCCGCTGATGATGGTGTGGGGCGTGTTCAACTCCGCCATAAGCAGCATAAAAATGGTGATCCCCACCAAAATGATCGGCGACACGGTGGACTATATGGAATGGAAAACCAAGGAGCGCAGCGAAGGCACCTCTTTCTCTCTGCTCACTTTCGTCAGTAAGCTCACCGGCTCTTTGGCCACCGCCGTGTCCGCAGCGCTGATCCCGGTGATCGGACTGCAACAGGTGAACCAGGATATGGTGCTGCCGGAGGGCGGCGAGTTGAATACCCGTTTCCTGCTTTGGGCCATTGTGACCATCATTCCCGCCGTGCTGAATCTGTTGTCCCTGATCCCGTTTATTTTCTACGACCTGGAGGGCGAAAAGCTGGACACCATCCACCGGGAGCTGGCACAGCGGAGAGAAAACCTGACCGGCGCTGCCGCAGACGCAGAATAAGGAGGAGCTTATGGAAAACAAATGCCCCAAGTGCGGTGCCAAGCTAAGCGTATTCTACTTAAAGCCGGAATGCCCAAAGTGCGGCTGCAATATTATGAACTACAATATGGAAGAGCGACTGGAAGCGGACGCCGACAAGGCGGAGGCCGAGTGGGCCAAGGCGGAAAAGTTGCTGGCCAAATTCAAAAAGAAAAAGAAAACAGATAAGGAGGAACCCAAAGATGAAAACCCTGCGTAACGCCCTGACAGCCCTGTTGACCGCCCTGCTGATTTTGGGCACCATGCCCTTTACGGCACTGGCTGCGGACAACACGGCCGGCGCGCCCCTGCAATTCAAAAACGGCAAATTCAAAATTTTAATCTTATCCGATATTCAAGACACCAACACCCCCCAGCAGGCCACCGTGGACCTGATGAATAACGCCATTGACCAAACGAAGCCGGACTTTATCGCCCTGACCGGTGACAACATTGCCGGTTGGTGGAAGGGGGTCACCCCGGAGGAGACCAAGGCGGCGGTGGATATTGTGGGCAAAGCCATTAACGACCGCAAGATCCCCTTTGCCCTGGTGTTCGGCAACCATGACCACGAGGGGCTGTGTGACGAGCAAAACGGCATGACCGAAGAGCAGGCCAAAAAGCAACTGATGGCCTGGTTCCAAGCCTACGAATACTGTATGGCGGTGGACGGTGAGGAAATGACCGGCGTGGGCAACTACAATCTGCCCATTCTCAACACCGCCGGGAACAAAACCGTCTTTAATCTGTGGTTTATGGACTCCAATCCTTATACGGACGAAAGCGAGGGCGGCGGCTACGGCTATGTGCACAAGGACCAGATCGACTGGTACGAGCGCACCTCTAACGCCTTAAAGGCGGAGAACGACGGCAAGCCCGTCCCCTCTCTGCTGTTCCAGCATATTGTGGTGCCGGAGGTTTACGATATGTTTACCGAAGTGTCCAAGGGTACCAAAGGCGCCGTGCGAGGCAACGCCAACCACACCAAACAGTATTATGTGACCAACCCGGATTACATCGACGCCGGCCACCTGAACGAGGGTCCCTGCCCCGCCAATACCGCCAATGACGGCCAGCTGGACAGTTGGGTCAAGCAGGGCGATATTTTAGGTGCGATCTTTGGCCACGACCATGTGAACGACTACGCCGGTACATATAAAGGCATTCGCCTGTTGGCTGCGCCTGCCGTCACCTTTTACAGCTACGGCAATTACCGGGGTGTGCGCACCATTGACCTGGATGAAAGCAACCTGACTACGTTCCAAACCCAGGTGATTCCTGCCGACAAGCTGATGGATTATACAGTGAAGAACCCCTATATCCGAGAGCATGGCTATTATGAATATAAGAGTGTTTTTATTCCCGCACTGTGCGGCGGCATTGCCGGCCTGGCGGCGCTGACCGCGGTTATCATTGTACTGGTAAAAGTCATTAAAAAGCATAAAGCCAAAAAGCAAAATCAATAATATTAAAAAAACAGCAGCCATCGACCAAAAGCCGATGGCTGCTGTTTTACGCCTAAAATCAATCGCAATCCTTATCCATTCCCGTCACAGGCAGGGGGAGCACTTCACAGGGATCGCAGAAATGCCAGCACCAGGTGGGCCAGTTTAGGACTGTGGACGATATAAGTACCGTGGCCCTCATGGGGCAATTCTTGCAACCGGGCGCCGGGAATGGCGGCGGCAATAGCGCGGCTGTCTGCCGGGCGGATCATATCGTGGGCGCCGCACAACACCAGTGTAGGCACCTGAATACGCCCTAACATAGCCGGAGAGATCTGGGGCTGACAGAGCATCATTTTGGTCCGCGGTTCCCGGCACACCAGGTAACGAAGCGCCATACCCAAGCGCACCGGCCACTTCAGCCCTGCCGGGGTGGTATTGGCGCCGCAGGCGATCAGCGCACCGGGCAATTCCGGCGCCCGGATTGCTGCCAGCAGCGCCACGATTCCCCCATCCGAAAAGCCGCAGATCACCGGCTTTTCCAACTTCAATGCTTTTGAAAATGCCAGCACGTCTGCCGCCATTAAGTCATAACTTAGGGGCACGTCGCGGCTGCTTTTGCCGTGGCAACGGCTGTCAATGGTGTAGACAGTGTAATGAGGGGCCAATACTTCTGCGGTACGGTCAAAAATGCGTCCATCCTCCCCGTTGCCGTGGAGCAGCACCAGCGGCGGCCCGCTGCCCTGCTTTTCATAGTATAATATCACGCCGTTGACCTGCACATTCATGACCGATCCTCCAACTAACTGTTGACCTACAAGACAAAGCAAGATATAATAGAGTTACTCTTGCAAACGAGGTCTGTTTATGATTTGGAATGTATTTTTTGTGGTTTTTGCGATTCTTGTTCTGGCAGCCATTGGGCTGACCGTTTGGTTCTTAAAAGTCGGCAAGCGTATTTTTCTGCTGATCCCGCTGCTACTCTTGGCCGGCAGTGTGGCGTACTTTGCCGTTTACTACACGGCAGACAACAACTTTCCCCCTGCCCAGGTGATGGTCGCCTCCAACTTTCCGTCCACGGTGGACAGCGCCTTGGTAGAAAAAAGCCTGCAAAAGGCGGACGGCAACTACACCCGCACAGATGAATACGACACCGGCACCGTGCAGTACACCCTGCGCCTGACCTCTGAGGAGCAGCAGAATGCTACGGCGTTTTTCGACGCCAAACCCACCATCCGCGGTGGCGAATACACCCGCTCGGACATGAAGACCAGTCTGGCCATGAAGTACACGGACATTTGCGCCCAGCGCACCGGCGCTCTCCAGCTGCGCACCGGCCGCTTCCAGCAGGAGTTTTATATACGCGCCGCAGGCTATACCTGCGATGTGGTAATCACCTCAAACGGCAAAGACAACAAGGTGCTCCTCTCTGCTATGAAAAAAGAGCTGGCCGCACTGCAAAAATAAAGATTCCACTGCCCGCCGGTATTTCCCGTTTCAGTATAACGAAAATCCGGCGGTTATGCAAGGCACTGCACCAAAAGCCGCATCAATGCGCAAAGAATTTGCCATTTGCAAACGCAGCGGATCGTCGCCGCGGCGATGATCCGAATTTTTTGCTGAGAAATTCTCATTTTTTCTTGACAACCTCTTCCGAATATGCTAATATTATTCAGCAATGCGAAACCGCTTTGCCAACTGAATATAGAGGTATAGTGTAACGGTAACACTCCGGACTCTGACTCCGTCATTTAAGGTTCGAATCCTTATACCTCTGCCAATACCTCGGAACATTCGTGTTCCGAGGCTTTTTTATGCCCGAATACTGCTTTTTATGGCGGTATTCGGGCACTTTTTCTTTGCCTCAAAATCTTGTGAGAGTCTTTGAGAGATTTTAAGAGACGGCTAATTTCAAAATTCCAAAGTCATTTTAGTGCGATTTAGGGCATTTATGACTGAGACTTTTGAGAGACATCGCTCAAATCAAAATCGTAACACGAATTGAAATGAGTAAAAAATTTGAGAGACATTTCAAAAAATAAAGAGGGCTTAAAGTAATAATGAACAAGTCCGTAAAAAATGGACAATAGAAAAAACAGACCCCCTATGGTAGAATGTAATAAACTACCATAGGGGGAATTTTTATGCCAAGAAGTTACAGACATATAAGTGATTATGAAAGAGAAATACTTGAATTAAAGGAGCAAGGATTAACGCTGAAAGAAATAGGTGAGAAATTAGGATTTACCCGTAAGTAAGTACACAATTTCATAACACGATATAATAACAAGAAAAGGAAATTAGAATCAGGAATAGCAATCAAGCCCAAAGGCAGACCAAGAAAGGACGGGACAAGTTTACCGCCGTCTATTGAACAATTAAGCAAGCTAACACAGTTACAATATGAGCTTGACAGAAAAGAAAGATATATAAAGCGATTAGAAATGGAAAACGAGTTAATGCGGGATTTTCTCTTGTTCACAGAAAGGAAGTGAAGCCGTCAATCAAATATCAGGTAATATACAAGCACAAAGATAAGTACAGTATCAGTACTATGTGCAAATTCTTTGAAGTATCAAGAAGTGGATATTATGCGTATTTGAAGCGAAAGGATACACCGGCAAAAGACTTACCGCTTGCCGAAAAGATAAGAGAATGTCAAGAACAAAATCACAGAACATACGGCTATCGCAGAGTACATATATGGCTTGAAAGACAAGGGATATACTGCAATCCAAAGACTGCACTTCGTGTAATGCAAAAGTACAACTTGCTGTCTGTTATTCGCAGAAAGAAGTTCAAATATGTATCAGAATACTTACATAAGTATCCAAATATATTGAACAGAGAGTTTACTGCTGACAGACCCAATCAAAAGTGGGTAACAGATATATCGTACATATCAACAAAAGAATGTGTATGCTATCTTTCGATAATCAGAGATTTGTATGATAACAGTATTGTAGCCTACCAAACATCAAAAGATATGACAGTTAAATTAGTTCTTGACACAATAAATCAAGCAACAGGTAAAGAAAAAGTCACCGAGGAGCTGCAACTCCACAGTGACCAAGGATTTCAGTACACTTCACATGCATACTTTAATCTAACAAAAGAATACAATATCACGCCATCAATGTCAAGACGAGGTAATCCTTATGATAACGCTTTAGCCGAAAATTTCTTTTCAATACTCAAAACCGAATACATCAACTTCTACAATAATTACCGTATTAAAACTAAAACAAAACTGACTCCGTTAGAAAAACGAAATCAGTTTGTTGCTTAAAATTTAATTTTCTACTTCAAGTAGGCTCTTTTTGTACTGTCTGCACAATCTGGGGCAGTTAACATTAGACGGGGTTTGTTTATACCATATTTTCAAATTAGATAAATAAAATGTACATGAAGATCTTTCGATTTTTTCGGAAGGCCTTTTTGTTTTTGATAGAGTAAAAGAATACCATAATCGGATTGGTCAGGCATTTTTTAAAATCAACTAAAAATCTAATAATATTAGATTTTTGATAATTTCGCCCTAATTTTTCACTTTTTAGTATAATGCATTGACAAAATTGCTATTTAATGGTTAAAAGAAATTGTAGAGTTTTATTATAAATCAGTAATTTTATTGATATAGATTGTAAAGTGTTTGCTTTTTATATAATCATTATACTGTAATTAGTAATGAAATTTTTATATAAATAATATAACTAGTTATATTATTTATGATTTCTTAGGAGGAGATTCCAATGGACCATTTAATGTGAAAATAAACAATTTAAATCATTTATAAATATTCTATGAAAGGATGAAAAATTATGAAAAAGAACTTTTTGAAAAAAATATTATCTGTGCTTTTATCAATAATGATAATATTTGGTATATCAATTGAAGCTTATGCTTATGAAAACAATGACAGTATGGAAAATGATGTAATCTTTGCTATAAAAGATAATTTCGGAAGTTTGGCATTAGAAATTATTGATAATGCTGAAATTTATGAAATTGAAAACACTGATTTTTCAAATATTGAAATACTTAATGAAATTGTTATCAATAATATGAATTTTCAATCATCATATTCTGTAAATCAAACCAAAGATAATTACGAAGTAACAAATTTACCAGTCGTTATTGACGGAAAAATCGAATTGATTTTGTCAATAATGAAAACAGATGAAGGGTATAATGCAACATTAGGAAGAGACTTTGCCCCATTATTAAATGAAGTTCAACTTAATGGTGATAATGAAGTCAGCATTGTTCAGGATGGTTTTACTCTTTATGCAGTTACTCCCAATAAAGCATACAAGCAAGTAGGCAGTACAGTAATTGATATTACTGAGGAAAACGAAAGCACTTATAGTTTAAATGGTAATACATTTTCTGCTAATGAAGTCAACTTTGCAAACTATAATACTAGTGATTTATATACTATTAATCACAGTTATACACAGGCAGCACTTGAATCATTAACTAGTGAAAATAATAGTATACAACCATATTTTAATCCTGTTTCTCCTACTGGCACAAAATATTTATCAAACTACCCAATTGTTCATCAAAGAATAGGTGATAAGCAATATGGTATGTGTTGGGCAGCAACTGTTGCTTCTATTGTTAGATTTGAAGGAAAATCGAGCACATTGACTGCACAACAAGTATGTAATAGAATGGGAATAGGTTACAATGCTGGTGGTACTTTAGAAAATGCACGAGCTGCTTTGGCAAGTTATCTATCATCACCTTATGTTCCTACAATAGTTAATAGTACTCTTTCATATTCAAACATTATGACAGTTATAGATAATGTTGATCCAGCGTATATGAGTTGTAAAAATGGTGATAGCGGTCATGCAGTAGCCTTAGTTGGATATAATTTTACAAGTTCAAAAAAGGAAATTCGTATTATGGATCCTGCATATGAATGTATAAAGATATGTACCCATTCAGGCTTAAAATGGACTTTTCCATTTGGCAAAGAAAAATATACATGGAAATATACAGTGCGCTTGTTATATTCAAAATAATTTTTAATTATTAATGACTTTATCTGTAAAGAGGTTATTTTATGAATAAAATCAAAAAGATTATTGTTGTAACAGTAACAGTATTCATATGTGCTTCAATTGGAATTTTTATTATGTGCAATATAAATAAAAATGAAAATACTATTATAAAAAAGAATTTTGGCAGCTTAATGAGTGAAGTCTTGAATAATTCAGAAGTATATGGATTATATAATGTTGATTTTACTAATATTGAAATTTTAAATGAAGTCATAATAAATGATGTTGAAAGTGAAAAAAGAAAGCCATCCAATGTAGTTAATTTACCTGTTATTGTTAATGGAGAGATTGAACTTGTTTTTACCATTTCCAAAACATTTTGTAATTATAATGTTTCGCTTGGTAAGGATTTTGCACCTCTATTAAGTGAAATGAAAAAGAATGACTTAAATGAAATATATATTATTCAAGATAATTATACATTTTATGCTGTATCTGGAAATTATATATATAAGCAAGTTGGGCAAACAGTAACACAAATAGATGAACAAGAATTAAATTTCTCTATTCAAGAAGATATGCAGATAAGTAAGTTGAATTCTGTTAATAATGATTATACTCAAACGGCAATTGAATCGTTAGAGGCTGAAACAATATAAAAAAGTGAAAGGAGCAATTATTAATAATTTGAAATAATTAGTTTAAACAATTAAGAAAGATAACGGTAAGTGAAATATCTTATCGTTATCTTTTTTGATAGTAAGTATTGTATACATAGTATTTGCTATTTTAATGTGACACTATAATGGCATAAAAAAGGCATATAAAATGCCGATGACAGAGAAATATAAAACTGTTATACTTATATCGTCTACAAGTGGGCTTTTAGGAGCTCACTTGTTTTTTATTTTCAAAAAGAGAGTTGATATTTATGAAATATTGCCCGTATTGTGGTTGGGAATTGCAGGATTCCAATGTGTCGTTTTGCTCAGAGTGCGAAAAGAAGCTAAATGGTGATAATGACGAGCGTTCTCAAACACCTAAATCAAAAAATAAATCTAAATTTCATAGTAAGAAAACGGTAATGTCTTCTGAAAAAAGCACAGCAGTCATTAAATGAGCAAGCAGATGATGCTTTTTCAAAATCTGATGATGGATATGATGACTATTACGATGATGTGCTTCCTTCTGATGAAGGTCGTCAGCAGGAGGGGATTGATAAGGAACTCTTAAAAAAAATAGTATTACTGGTTGTCGGTGTATTGGTCATATCAGGAATTTGTATAGTGTTTATGAGTTTAGCATAGGATAATTCACCTAATTGTTGTAAATCATTATTTCCAATCGTGTAATATTATTGAGATGATTAGAGAGGTGATGAGGATGATTTATTTGTCTAAGGGTGTTGCTCAGAAGAATTCAACAGAACAGCTTTTGTATATATCCAGGAGTGGACAAAGTTTCCAACTTACAGGAATTGAAGCAACTCTATGGTTAAATGGACGCTTTCAATTTGCAGTTGCCAAAGGAACGGACCAAGAGCGAGCTTTAGATCACTTAAACAGAATGGGTTTGACAGAGCGTGAACCGGAGAATACAGCTGTTTCTCAATATCGAATTCTGACAAAACATGAGGGCGGCACAGCATACACTGTTGATTATGCAAAACAAAATGGTCTTGATATAATAAATGTTGTTGAAGAATTTGAAGGATAGCCGAGTTTATTTTTCGACTATCCTTTTCTTTTTTTACACATCAATTCGTTGCGATCGAACTTTCAACTTGTTGGGATTTGGTTACTGCATATTGTGCCATTCTCATTCGGTTCTGCTCGAATACTTCATCTACCATATGCGTGTAGATTTTTGCGGTTACCGATATGTCAGAGTGTCCCATCCATTCTTTTGCCACATTGATTGGCACTCCGGCTGCTTGACAATCGGTGCAGAAGGTGTGGCGCAGTAGGTATGGCTCGAAGTCGGGTGCTATGATTGAGTTCTTTACGTGATTGCGATATAGGTGAGCTCCGTTTGCTAAGTCCATTTTTTTACGAAGTTTTTCCAGCTTTGATAGAAGGCATTGTCATCCATTCGTGTGTGCTTTTCGTACTTTACGAATACATATTCATTGTTGAGTCCTTTTGCTTTATGTTCCTTTAATGCATCTAAAAGTACAGGCGGAATTGGTATCTTTCGTCCTGTTCCTGCTTCCGTTTTGGATTTGCCGACTGTCAGAATTGCATTATCAAAATCTATCCAATCCCACTTCATTCTTCGTATTTCTATCGGTCTAAGTCCGCAGCATAACATTGTAAGCACCATTGTTCCTGCATAGTGCTTTGGTGTTAAAGGTTTGATGGATACCAATCGCAGAGTTAAGGATGCAATGCTTTTCAATGTTCTTTCATATATGACAAATGAATTGCTCGGTAAAGGAAATACTGTAGCTGCTATTGATGAATTGTATTTATTCCTTACTAATATGACGGCTATTGAATACATACGAAATGCATCAAAGCGTGTTCGTAAAAAGGAAAGCTCGGTTATCCTCGCAAGCCAGAATATTGATGACTTTTTAATTGAGGGCGTTAAGGAATATACAAAACCGCTTTCCTCGATTCCAACACATCAATTTTTGTTTAATGCAGGAAGTGTTGAACCAAAGGTTATATGGATGTACTGCAAATTGAAGAGTCTGAATTTGAGAGAATTCGTTATCCCGAACAAGAAACTTGTTTATTCTGCTGTGGTAATGAGCGATACTTACTTCAAGTGATCGCACCTGAGTTCAAACAGAAAATGTTTGGCAAAGCAGGAGGAAGATAAAATATCAATAGACAAATATTCATGATAGAGATATAATGATTAAGAAATAATCATCTGATAGATTTGTGATATAATTAGTTTTGAAATAAATGGCACAACATTTTTGCGTTTTAAAATTTTTCTATAAACTAAAAGTTTAGTGGACTTGTTGTGTATGACACGATATTGTAATTTTGAGTTAAATGTTGTAAAATGAATATATAGAGAAAATAGAAAAGAGGTTTTACAATGAGTGATGTCCAACTTCAAATAATTATAACAGTTTTAACAGGATTATTTTCAATTATTCCAACAATATTTGAAAGTAATAAATCATCAAAACTGAAATATGTAACTGCAGAACGTTCTGAGTGGCGTAGTCAAATGAGAGATATCACAAATGAATTAAGTTCTAAAAAAGAAGATAAAACATCTATTGATGATATATTAACAAAATATAAAACAAGACTGAATCCTTATGGCAATGGTCATGATAATGATTATTTGCGAGATGGGCATATTTGGAAAGTTATTAATCAAATAGAAAAAGATAAAACTAATAATGAACTCATAGACGAATTAATCAAGTACATTTCTTTGCTGTTAAAGTTTGATTGGGAAAGAGCAAAATCCGAAGTGTCTTTTAACAGCAAAAGTTTAATAAGTAATTGTTTATATATTATCACAAATATAATGTTTGTATATTTTGCATATATATTTTTTGATGGTACTGTTCCGGAAATCATTGTTGCTTTATTAATATTTTCACTTGTGCATTTCGTACCAAATGTGATGAAGACTTTATTCAAATTTTTTAATGTCAAAGGTGCAATATCAAATACAATTGTGTCATATGGGGTTCCAACAATTTTCTATTGCTTTTTTTTATTTTCATTTTCATCAGAAAATAAAGAATTAGGATTATTAAATATTCCGATTTTTTTACAATTTGTTGCTTTACTAATAAATGAAACTAAAGATTTAGAAAATGCAAAAAGGGAGTGTCAGTATATAAAAGCAATTGAAAATTATAACTCAATTAAGATTGAAAATAAGGAATATCAAAATAAAAAAACAACCGAAAAAATTCCTAAAGTGAAAGTTGACAAAAACAAAAAAACTAAGAAAGCTAAAAAAGAATACAATAAAAAGAAATATACATTTTGTGAGGCAACATCCGCACCATTTTATATTTTAGGACAGTGTATTATCTATATAGCATCAAATATTGGCTATTTTTGTAAAAAAACAATTTCAAAAGAATATAGCTTTATTGAAAAAATGAAATCAAAAAATGATGACTTGAAAAAATTGTATAAGGTAGAAAAAGAGTAGAAATAATTCTACTCTTTTTCTTATGGAGGTGATGATTTATGAGTTCTAAAGTGATTTATCAAAGATATTTAAATCAGCATTAGCAAGCGATAAAAATGCAAGAAAAGTTATAGGCGTCATTATCGGTTCGGTTATTGGACTTTTGCTTATTCCTTTGATTGCATATATGGGTATTATTGGCAATATGGATTCTATCGAATAGACACCAACCAAGTATAGCAATCAATAGTTCAAAATATGTCAGCAGAAGAAAAAGCCAAGTTACAGCACATTGAGGATATAATGGCTGGTATATCAAAAAATGTACAAAACGAAAACTAAAAAGCATTGTAGGTAAAAAGGCACAAGCGGTTTACGCTTGTGCCTTTTACGATATTGAGAAAACAGACAGCTATTTCATTTCAAATCTTGTTGATTGCTTTGAACAGGCAAAGGACGATGACGAACTGCTTAATATGCTAAATTCCGCTTTCGGTACGAATATATCAGCCGAAGATTTCAACCACTTAATGTCTGTAATCTCTAATACCGTTATAGATATTGATTTGAGTAACACAGATAAGAATAATCTTGATTTAGTTAAATGGGCACAAATGGCTTATGACAATAAATGGGGTTATGTTTGGGGTTCGCACGGCAATGTTTTAACTTCAAGTGAGCTTAAAAGACTTAAAAAGGTTTTCGGTGCTAATGTTACAGATAAGGAGGGTTATATCAAGGATAGATTGTATCATTTTTATAAAAAATTCGGGTTTGAGATTACAGAAAACGAAGAACAAAACAGCATTTTTTATGGTAAAATAACTTTAAATTTATAGGAACGAAGGGCATTCACAAAGATGAAAATAAAATATTCACTGATGCTATTTTCTATAAAAGCTTAGAAAAGTTATTATTTGATTATTACAGCATTGGTGATATCAAATTTTATAAGTTGTTTAAGACTCCTTTATGTAAGGTTCGCAATTCCTCATACGAATTTGCGGTTCTAAGCAAAAATAAAATTCTGAGAGATTTTTGGGAGACGCAAAGTCTGAAAAATGGCTTAAATAGGCGGTTTTGAAAAAAGATTGTGA
>OGLH01000120.1_pt1 | contig 35621 bp, 29 predicted proteins | sample 1572791 | NCBI WGS metagenome assembly OGLH01 (sample SAMEA2581913, study PRJEB24529) | metagenome | biome: Human gut stool | place: China | collected 2011
GCCTCCGCTCTGCCCGTTCTGCCGAGCCGAAAAACCAACCCGGCAGAATGTATTCGTTTCAGATCATCCGGAGCGTTCCGAATAACCTGCTTTTCCGATAAAAGTCGGAATTTACTTTGATTCCTGAAGCATGTTCAGAAATGCTGCTTTGGGTGCAACTCCCATCTGTCTCTGAACCGCCTCGCCGTTCCTGAACAGGATCACCGTCGGAATGCTCGCAATACCGAAACGCTTTGCAAGTTCCGGCTGTTCATCAACATTAACCTTGCCGACGCGATAGCTTCCGTCGCTGTCGTTCGCAAGCTGCTGAATAACGCCCGAAAGCATCCTGCACGGGCCGCACCATGCAGCCCAGAAGTCAACGAGTATCGGAGTCGATTTGCCGATCTCGGCATCAAAGTTATCAAGAGTGAGTTCAAGTTCCATTGCAAAAAGCTCCTTTCGATTTATAAAGTTCTCTGTTTGCAGGCTCTTGATTCATGGTTGGCTGCAATTCGGCAAACAAATTTAACAGGCAGCACAAATCAATACCTGCTGTTTTCACTTCAGCCGTCCGTGCGCTGCACAGAAACGGCATCCGCATTCAACGTCATGGGCAGCGGACTTCGGCAGCAATTGACAGCGCATTTATCGATTCCAAACGAAATCGTGCGCTTTTTCTTCGCCGCGCAGCACGCGCAGACCGCCCGCCGCAAGCGCTTCCATTTCGAATTCGCCCGCCATGACTTCCATCGGAGCGATCCACTCAACGTGGGGGCGAATCATATCCATCAGCATCCTGCTGTTTGCAAGCCCGCCGGTGATAACGATCCTGTCAACCTTGCCGCAAACAACGCTTGCAAGGTCCGCAATGCCCTTCGCGTGGCTGCGTGCCATTGCATCGTAAACAAGGCGCGCGTGTTCATCGCCCGATTCGATCATGCGCTCAACCTCGATTGCATCGCTTGTTCCGAGAAGAGCCGACAGGCCGGACTTTCCGCGTATATAGCGGCTCATCTCAGTCTTTGTATATTTACCGCTGTAGCAAAGCATTGCAAGCTCCATCGCCTGAATTTTGCCGCAGCGTTCGGGTGCAAACCCGGCATCGTCATCGCTGTAGCAATCGATGCAGCGTCCGTTATGAACGAGCCATGTGGAGCAGCCGCCGCCGATATGGTCAACAATTATCGTGCAGTCTTCGAGTTTTTTGCCGAGAATCTCTTCGGCGCATTTTCTCGCCATTGCGCGGCTGTTGAGCACATGCCCGCGGCTTGCCTTTGAAATTTCGGGCATACCGGTGATTCTTGCAACATCTTCAAGCTCATCCACGGCAACGGGGTCATAGACCATTGCGGGAATGCCGAGGGGACGTGCAATTGCATCCGCAAGCACACAGGCAAGGTTTGAAATATGAACGTTTACCTTCGCTGCATAGAAATAGTCGATCATATCCTTGTTGACATTGAATGCACCGGAAGGTACGGGAGGCAGCAGACCGCCGCGCGCCATAACGCAGGTGAGGGTGGACTTGTCGATTCCCGCAGCCTTAAGAGCGGCATTGATGTGCTCCATGCGGTAATCAAACTGATCCATGACCCACGAAAACGCCTTGACTTCATCCAGCGGGTGACGTATCGTCTGAGCCATGATCTGTTTATCGTCGTCAAAAACCGCGATTTTCGTTGAAGTTGAACCGGGGTTGATAACGAGGATTCTTTCAGCTTTTTTGTTCTCCATAGATGTTTCCGTAAGGTAAGCGATTACCGAGACTCAGCCGACAAACCCCGCGCCCATTGCGAGGGAGTAATACTTCTCTTCCGCACTGGAACCGCGGCTGGTGAGCACGATGGGAACCTTGCAGCCCATAACGATGCCGGCCATTCTGCCGCCGCAGGTATAGGTCAGGCACTTGCCGAGAACGTTGCCGACAACAATTTCGGGAACGAGAAGAATGTCAAAGTCGCCGCAGCAGGGGCAGGCGGTGTAGCCCTTTACGGCGGAAAGCTCGGGAACCATTGCAAGGTCGTAGCTGATGGGACCTTCAACATAGCATTCGCCGAGTTCGCCCGCAAGGCTCATGCGCTTAAGCTCTGCACCGTCAACCGTTTCCTGCATTTTGGGGTTGATGGTTTCGATTGCGCAAAGCGCAGCAACATTGGGCTTCTCAACGCCGATTTTATGGAAGAACCGAACGGCGTTCTTAACGATGCCGACTTTCTTTTCAAGGTCGGGATAGGTGCACATGCCTCCGTCGGTAACGCCGAGGAGCTTGTGGTAACCGGGAACTTCAAACAGCATGACGTGGCTCATGAGTGAACCGGTGCGCAGATCCGCATCGGGCGAAAGGACGCCCTTGAGCAGATTGCCTGTCATTATTTTGCCCTTCATGAGGAAATCAGCCTTGCCCGCATGAATGAGCTTTGCGGCGCATACGCTGGGGTGCATACCCTCGGGAACAACTTCGATTGCGAAATCATCGGGATTCTTTCCGAGAGAAACGAGCAGAGCCTTCAGCTCGTCAAGCTTGTCCGCTTCAACAACGAGTACGGCGTCCACAAGATCGCTTGCGTGAATAACGGCTTCAAGTGCGTGTGCATCGTTTGCGCAAACGAGTGCAACTGTTGATTTTTTGCCGGATTTAACCTTGGCAACGAGTTCATCAAAAGTTTTAACGGTCATATTATGCCTCCGTTTTTTTTGTTTGGTTCATGCCGAATTGCATCGGCAATGCTTTTCAGGTTTATTTTACTATCTTTTTGATAAAAGCGCAACATACAGGCGGCGCATTTTGCGGATATATCCGAACTTGCGCCGCCCATGCGGTTCGTTATGGGTTTTATGCCGGGGTTTCTTTCGGAACCAAACAGCGGATTTTTATATTTTCCTTCCCGCGGCAGCGGCAAAACTGTCATTTTCCCACGTTCTCATTCTGTATATGCTCCCCTACGGATTATTTCCCGAACGGCAGCGAAATGAAAACCTCAAACTCCCCGTTCTGAACATTCGGGAGGAACTCTCCGCCGTTTTCGCGGCAGATTCGCTTCATGTTGCCCATTCCGTAGCCACGGCTTCCGGCAGCGCGCCTTGCGCTCTGTATAAATGCCATTTCAACAGTCTGCTTCGCCTCGCAGCGGTTGCGCACGGTAATTTCAAGCGCACACTCCGTCTGTCGAATCCGAACGAAGATCTTTTTGGGTTCCCCGTCCAAAAGCCTTTGCGTACCCTCAATCGCGTTGTCGAGTGCGTTTGCAAGCAGTGCGCAAAGCTCCGCATCGGATATTGCAATCGAATCCGCGTTGAGCTTTTCGGTTTCATAGTCCGACTCAATGCCCGCTTTCTTCATGGCATCGATTTTCGCCCACATGATTTCGTCAATAACACTAACGCCGGAAAGCGGGATTTCAACACGATTCTGTTTCATTATATGTGTGATTTTTTCTATAAATTCTTTAATTTCCTCCCGTTTTCCTTCGGCATTCAGCTTCCGCAGTCTGCGGATGTTTGCACGCATATTCTGCTCAATGCGGTGAACATCCTCCGCATGGCCGGCCTGCTGAACACCCAGCTGCAATTCAAACTGTGCCTTCCTTGCCTCTTCTTCATTGTCCGCCATTTGTTTTTGTGCAACGGAAATATTCGAAAGGAGGCGGAACTGAAAACCGATGCTCAGTATCGTAAGCAGCGCGAACGGTATCAGCAATGCCGAAACCGTGCTCACGAGAGGAACGATTTTGAATGCGATCAACAGGAACAGTATCATCAGCACCGCAGACAAAATCGGCAGAAGAGAAAGCTTCAATTTCTGAACACCCGTGATGCTTCCGAACCACATGTTCGGAACGCGGCGCATTGCAAGCCCCGCTGCAACAACCGGCATGGAAATGAACACGGAAACAACATGCTGAACCAAACCGTGAGCATGGAGATACTCCGACGGATTCAAGCCCGCTGCAATAAATGCACGGGACATGATAAACTCTCCGCCCAGCATGATAACAGGGTAACTGACCGCCATGAGCAGCTTTTTAAGGAAGCTGCCTTCATACAGCAGTTCAAACAGAACAATGCAGCAGACAGCTTTGATGCATATTACAGAAAGCTTCCCGACTTCGTTCAGACCCGACGGAAGCAGCGCAAACCCGCACAGCATCAGCGTGAATGCAAGCCATTGAACCGTAAAGATTTTCGGCTTGCGTCCCGTTTTGAAAACATCTCTGCGGCTCAGCAAAGAGGTTGCGTAATAGTCAACCGTCCATGCAACAACTGCGTTTAAAAGACAGGAAACGATAATCCTGAGCACTGTTGAAAGGTTCATACATTTTCCTCCGTTTTGGTGCTGTCGGTGTTATTGCCGGCATTCTCGAACTTTTTGCCGGTGTCGGAACCGATATATGACGAAAATCTTTCAATCGGAATGCATACTGTTCGTCCGTATTCCGCAATGCTGCTGTCCGTTTCGACCTTAATCTTCGACTCAATGTCGTTGAGCATCGCATCGATTCGCTCGCCGTCGCCCTGTTCGTTCAGCATATGTATCATCAGCAGCAGGTTTTTCATGTCGTGTTCAAGTCGACGCACGTCTTCGCCGTGACGTACCGTTTCCTGCACTTTTTCAAGTTCGAACTGCGCTTCCTGCGCGGATGCCGCTGCTGCTCTTGCATGCTGCTGCGTTTTCAGCATCTCCGAAAAAATATCCAATTGGAACGTGATTCCGACCGCAAGCGATGCAATGAGCACAAGCGAAGCACAGCCGACCGGCAATCCCGGCGAAATGAAACTGTATTCAAGCATACAGAAAACGATCACTGCCGCGCCGGCAGCTATCGGCAGCGCAGAAAGCTTTTGCAGCTGTTTTGATGAAAGGCTTTTCGTCGGGAATTCTCTTATTCTGTGCGCAACAAAGCCCACGATAAACACAAGCAGCGACGAAAGCAGATCACACATCAGAACCCAAAAGCTGAACTTGACATATAAGCGTTCAATCGGAATTCCGAGTGCGTAAATTGCATTCAGACTCAGGAACTCGCCTATGAACAGCGTGAAAAAATGAGCAGCACCCATCAGAACGCGCAGAGCGAACTTTCCTTTATACATGAATATGACAATCGCAAACTGCATAACAAGCTTATACACGGTTGTGTATGCCGTGTTCTCGTGCGACAAAAACAGGAATGTTGTCACAAGAGTCAGTATGTATGCCAGCCGTTGAAAATTAAAGAACGGAATCTTTCTTTTCGGGACAAATCGTCGTCCAAGCACGGATGTCATCATATAATCCGCACCGAATGCATATATGACCACCAGCAGAAGCTCGCAGATTTTATAAAACGTTACCGAACTCATAGATTTCCGCCCCCGTTCTTCGCCCTGTTGTCTGCTGTCACGGCCTGCTCCGCATATTTGCGGGATACGGGCAGTTCCATTTCGTTGTTTGCAGCAAATTCTCCGTTCCCGCGGTGAACATCCTCCTCACACGAATCCGCAGAACCGATGCAAGTCCGAAATTTCTCAATCGGAATGCATGCGCTATGTTCCTTTTTTTGAATGCCGCCGTCCGCTTCGGCCTTTATTTCTGTTTCAATTCTGTCGATCACTGCATCTATACGTTCACTGTCGCCCCGCTCGTTAAGCATATGGACAAGCAGCAGCAGATTCTTCATATCGTGCTCAAGTCGTTGTACGGCTTCACCGTGGCTTACCGCTGCCCTCACCTTCTCAAGTTCAAGCTGCGCTCGCTGCGCATCCGCCACAGCATCAGCCGCATACTGCTGCGTTTTCAGCATTTTCGAAAAAACATCCAACTGCAGCATTATTCCTGCTGCCAGCGCAGAAATCAGCGTAAGCGAAATGCAGCCGACTTCCGGACCGGGCGAAATGAATCCGTACTGAAGCAGACAGAAAAAAACCACCGCAAAGCAGACGGTAATCGGCAGCGCGGATACTTCTCTGAACTGTGTCTCGCAGGAAGCCTCGGTCGGGAACTTGCCGATCCTGCGTACAGCAAAGCCGACAGCAAAAACGCAGAACGAAGAGAGCAATTCGCTCATGAGCATACCCAGATAAAAGTTGTTTTCGAAAAAGCCGTTATACAGTAATCCGAACGCGCCCAAAATGTTTATGCTCAGAAACTCTCCGGTAAACATTGTGAATATATGGATGGCATACATCAGCAATCGCAGCGTAACCCTTCCCTTGTACATGAATATGACTGCCACAAGATATGCCGCCAGCTTGATAATCGATACATATACAGTGTTTTCATGCGTAACAAACGGCAGCCTTGCACATAAAACGACAGCATAACCCAACACTTGGGGGGTAAAGCCGCAATTCCTTTTTTTATTCACAAACCTGCGCTCAAGCACCGAGGCCATCATGTAGTCCGCAAAGAAAGCCTTCAGCACCGACACCGGAACGCAGCATAGCTTAAAAAACGCTGTCGGACTCATAGCCTTCCGTCCCCGTTCTTTGCTCTGTTGTATGCAGTCACGGCCTGCACCGCATAGCTGCGGGATACGGGCAGCCTCGTCCCGGTGCTCATACTGAACTCCTTGCTGACTACGTTATATGCCTTTATATGGTGCGGATTCACGAGAATGCTCCTGTAGCAGCGCACAAATCCGCTGCTCTTAAGTTTTTCTTCATATTCGGAAATCGTGCCCGTGGTGTTAATCTCGTTTTTTCTGCCTTCGATTGACATCTCGATTTTGATGCTGCGTCCGCGGACTTCGATATAAGTAACATCATTGACCGCAATTCTGCGTTCCTCGCTTGCTCTTCCGACATAAATGTAACGCTTGCAATCGGAATAAAAATCGATATAGAGGCGCAGAAGTCTTGTTACCTCTTCAATCGTTGCCGGTTTGTCAACATAGCCTATCGGCCTGTATTGAAATGCATCGTTCCTCGCTTCGCCGTATGAAGTAACAATTGCAATTTCAGTGTTCAGTCTCATTCTGCGGATCTCTTGCGCAACGCCGAACCCGCTTTCCTCATTCATGAGAAGATCCAAAAAAGCAAGATCGAACCGCTTTGTTTTTAAAGCGTCAATCATCATCAACGGGTTCGTAAATACCGTTATCTCATATGAAAGCTCTCTTTCGTCCATCGAATTCTCGCCGTACAGAATTTCCTTCATTCCGGCGTCAACAAGAGCATGAAGTGCCTCCGCAAAGACAGCTTCATCGTCGCAAATTGCAATACTTATCATTTTCGAATTTCCCCAATCCTTTTCGGAAGCTCCGCTCAATGCTTTTTGCACGAAAAAACATTTGCCCAAAGTCTTTCCCCGCAAAACCTGTCTGTTCAGAGCATTCCTGTGTATATCGCCTTGTGTCTATTATAGCATATTACTTCTGATTGCGGAAGTATCGGCGTTTTTCTTCCTAAAATGCGAAACCTCCGCATTTTGTTTAATTCAGTTTCCGGCAATCTTGTCAAAAATTAGCTGACCATTGTACACTTTAAGAATTATTCGCTTTAGTTTTTTATCACCCGAACACAATTCGGGAAAAGCGCAAAACAAATTCCGTTCAGTAAGTATATTATCTATTTTTCGGTGTGCTTGCAACGGCCAACGCATTATGTTATTATTGCGGTAAAACCCGGCTGAAAGCTTCGGCCGCAGCTAAGGAGGCCACCCGTGCAGCAAAAAAACAATTCGCGTCGCATTCGCATTTGCGCTGTCTGCTTTGCACTGCTGATTATGCTTATTGCGGCAGCAACATATTATTTTGCATGCCGCGGAACAGAATACCGCATACTCGACGATGCGGAGATTCAGCAAATGTCGGCACGCAGCGAGTATTCAACGGAAGCTCAGCGCACCCTTGCGGAATCCGCGCTTATGCTTGTCGGAAAAGTCAACTATTTTTGGGGCGGCAAAAGTTACACCGTCGGTTGGGATGACCGTTGGGGTAAACCTGCCGAAGTCACAAGCCCCGGTCATTCCACAAGCGGAACAACCATCCCTTACGGATTGGACTGCTCCGGATTTGTGCTTTGGTGTTATATTCAATTGGGCGCGGACAAAACCGAAACGATTGAAAAAATCGGCGTCGGCACATGGAATCAGTGGGATAAATCCGCTGAAATTAAAAAAAGCGATGTTCGGGCAGGCGATCTTGCATTCATCAACAAATACCCCGGAAGCGACGGAAACCATGTCGGAATCTGTGTCGGCTTTCTGAAAAACGGTGAACCGCTTATTGCGCATTGCTCCGCAACGCAGAACAAAGTCGTTGTTTCCACATGCGGCAGCGAATTCAAATACTTCCGCAGGCCTTGTTCGGTGTTGACTGCGAATTGAACGGAACTTTTCAAAATTCGGCAGTATGCCGATTGAGCATACGCGCTCTTTCGGCAGATTAATAATTAAGGAGGCGTTTACCGCCATGAAAAAAACTTCATTATCAAGCTATCGCAATCACGCGCTGTTCGCTCTGCTTGCGCTGTTGCTTGCGGCATGTGTTTTCTGCCTCGGCTGCAATTCCGGCAGTGACTCGCAGCAAACACCCGCACCCGCATCGGCAACACCCGCACCGACAGAGGTCCCGACGGCAACACCCGTACCCGAACCTGTGCGCAAACTCACAAGCTTTGATACATCCCTGCTTCCCGTGCTGCATCCGTTCGGACAAAGCGGCGCACTTGCCTGCCAAAGTGATTACGAAAGCAAAAAAACAACGTTCACAACCGTCGATATTGTTTCGGACAGTGTCATAAAGTCCGTAACGATTGACGGAAACTGGTCCGTTTCGGACGAAATCTTTCCGGACGACACCTTTGCCGCATTCAACGCCGACGAAAACGAGTGGATCCTTTTCGATTCCGATTTGAATCAAAAGAAACGTTTCGATGTTGAAACGATTTACGGTCAGTTTTCGCATGATTTGACAGAATACTATTTTCTTAAGGATTCCGTGCTGTGCAGCATGAATATCGAAACGGGCAAAGTCTCCCCCGTGGAAGCCGCATTCAACCTGCGGTTCAATTCGCTTGTTGACATACACCCGACCGAGGACAAACTGTTTTTGGATGCTTTTCTTTCCCCGGACACAATGCTTTGCGGAACGGCTCTGCTCGACCTTGGTTCAAATTCATTCTCAATGATTTCCTCCGACTCGTTCATTCCGCATTTCACCGAGGATTCGGATGTTTATTTCTTTAAATACAACACCGATGCCGGCGGATACGATGTCACATATTCCGCCGACGGCAGCTTTGTTTTTGCGGATGCCTCCCTGCTGCCCGGCGGCGAAACCGAGCTTTACCCCGTTCCTTATTCGGACTGCATCGTAACATCCGGAAATTCCCCCGCTTTGTTCAGGCTCGGCAGCGCGCTTGAGTGCTGCGACCTTACCCAATACGGCATCGAGCATGAGCTGCTTGCGCAGTGCTTCATGCCGAACATCGGCGGAATCATAGCGGTGAGTTACGTTGAATCACAATTTGAATTTAACCTGATTTCTCCGTCCGTGCTTGATTATTCCGTTATTGACGGCACCGAACCGGCTGAATCCATGCTCACCGTCAACGAATACATTGCCGAAGATTATTGGTCCGCCGTGAACGGCAGCAGCCTCCCCGAAAATCTTCAGGGAGTGCGCAGCCGTGCGGATGAAATTTCCGAAAAATACGGGGTGCGCATCCTGCTCTCCTCCCAGTGTCTGCCCGCATGTACTTTTACCGAGTACCCGACGACCACAACCGATCAAATGGATCTTGCAGACGAAGCCGCATCAATAAACGCGGCACTCGATTCTCTCGAAGAAGCTCTTTCGCTCTATCCGGAGGGCTTTTTCCCGCAGTTCCGTTCGGAATTCGGTGACGGCGGCATACGCATAATGCTTGTCGGCGGGTTTGAAAGCAATTTCAACATGATCGGCTACAGCGTGCAAAACTCTTTGTGGCATAATATTTATGTAGACATTTTCTCCGAAGGGCTTGTCGGCACCTATTGCCACGAGATCTGGCACGCAACGGAGGATCATATCACAAGCATCAACTACGGCGAATTCGATGTTGTCCAATGGGCCGAGCTGAACCCCGACGGCTTCCAATACATCTTTGATCCTGCCGAAAGCATTCTGAACGAGGGTGATTACACTTATTTCGGCTCGACAAAACCCAAGGACTGCTATTTCATCGACGGTTATGCAAAAACCAATGAACGCGAGGATCGCGCCCGAATCATGGAATATGCAATGACTGGTTTCTTCGGCAGTGAGCTTTCGGAATATCCGCACCTTTACGCAAAGCTCCGATACATGAGCGATAAGATTCGCCAATACTTCGACACAACCGGCTGGAGCGTCACCCGTTGGGAAAGCGCACTCGGCGAATAAACCAAAAACTCCGTATGGTTTATGTTTGCATAATGCGTATGTTTTCTGCAAATATATTCCCACGGTGTTTTCACGGAACACTCGTTCCGCAGGCGTTTCCGTTTTCAACTAAAATGCAAAAAATCAACAGCTTCCGCAGATTTTATGCACTTGCGGAGGCTGTTTTTGTTTGTGTTTCGACGTAAAGAATAAATGATTTTTTATCTTGACAACGATAGGTAATACGGTATAATATAGTCATCACATTTAAAGGAGGCGATGCATTCTCCGCCAAGCAGGCTTCCGCAGTCAAACGACAGCGGAAATCATTTCACCGGTTCGGACGTCACGGAACAGTGTTCGGCATATTGTCCCCGTGAAACTTCTTCTCCGAGCGCAGCCGTTTGAAATGACACCCCCGCCGACGACACACACTATCATTAATCGAATGGAATATAACTATGAAAAAACATTATCTTTTCATCGCAGCAATACTTGTTGTATGCATCTGTTCGGCGCTTGCATGTTCTTCCGTTCACAAAACGGAAACGACACCGACCGCACAACCGACCGCACAACCGACCGAATGGCAAGCCGGTCATCAAGTTCCCCCCGACAGCATTGAGTTCCGCAGTGTTGAAGAAATGCAGGCATTTTTTTCATCCGTGAAGCTGGATGAGAGCAAGGTTGCAAGCTACATTGAAGAGCGTGGAATCCGCCGCTGCTGCGGCGTCCGCAACAAGGCGGAGCTGTCCGATCTGTTGGAACGCTTTGACAGGATTCCCTTCCCGACCCACCCGAAGTATAAACCGCATTACATGGATTATTACCCCACATTCGGGCGTTTTACCCTTGTGTACCTCTTTGATAAAGGGCACGGTTACTTCACGATTTTTGAGGGGCTTTCCGCCGATTCGGAAACACTGCTCAACGGCAAAATCAAGTCAAAGGACGTTACGCAAATAATTCCGACCGGTTCGGACAAAATACGCAGACTCTATATTGTTAACGATACGGATGTTTCCGATGATGCCGTTACGTTCTGGGCGGATATTGACGGTTTCCTTGTTGAAATTTTGACCGTTTACAATTCACGCAGTGAAGCTGTGGAGATCGTTCAATCTTTCGATTTCGGAAAGATGTCCGAAGTTGTGAACTCAATCACAAGTGAATAAAGCGCTCTGATAAACAACCTTTAACCGAAGCTTCCCCGATAGATTGTGCGAAAAAAGGCTCAAACCTGCGGCCTTTTTTCGCACGATCCGTTTAAAACCGATTCCCGGAGTCCTGCCGATGCATTTACCTGATTGCGTTTATTGTATATATATTGTTAGGTTCCAGACTTGACGTCTAAAAAATAATCTGTTATTATTTAAAAGCAGTTGTCAGACGCGATATTGTCGACACGGAAAGGATTCATTCAAATGAAAAAGAGAAGAGCGATCATTGTATGCATATGCATACTGGCAGCAGCAGCATTCACTCTTGCCTTGGCACTGCCAAAAAAGAGTTATGCGGCAATCGGGCGCAATGCGCGGAAGCATTATGCCGAATACGAAACTCGGCATTCCGACCCGCAGGATGAACCTGCCAAGGATGAGGACAACGATTCCTCCGAATTTTGGTTTCCCGTTCCCGAAGGATACCTTAACAAAAAAACCGATGAAAAAAAATACGTTTCAAGCATAAATCCGGACGATACTCCGGAGCAGTGGGACGCACTTGAGGACGCCGTGCAGATGCGCGAAGTTTCCCAGATTCCGGCGGACATTCTCGAAACCGTTTCAACCGACGAGCTTGTGCTTTATTGCATGAACTATAACCTGTTTATTGATTTTATGCTTTTTGACACAATGCAGGACGGTATGGAGAACGTACGCAGCGACTATAACGGCATACGCGAGCTGATGACCCGGCCGGACGCTGCCGAAAGCCTTATAAGGCTATATAAACTTTATGACCTTGACGAGCAGAAAGCACGCGACAGCGTCGGCTGCATCAGGCTCTGCTATCTTGAAGCCATGCTTTGCATGCCGGAGATTCTAAACAGCCTGACGGCAAAACAGGCCAATGAGCTTGCGGCCGCCTGTGCGCAAAAAATCAGCAAAATTGTAAACGATGAAAACAGCCCTTACAGCGTTTCAACAACAATGTATCTTGCGGCAGTCAGCCAATATGCGGCAAGCGAGGAATTCGCCGAAATCGTCAATGCCTCTTCCGGTGCGAAGCGTTATATCGAGGAGGGGATTCTGGTTCCCGATGAAATCAGCGATGATACTTTGGGACGGATCGTGTCGTATTTTCAGGAACTGTAAATTTTTTGATATAAATCTTTTTCCACATTTATATATCGCATCAAAAAGGGATCGCCGCACAAACTCTGCAGCAATCCCTTTTCATTTCAATTTCGGTTAAAAAGAATACCACGGCACTGAACCGGCGCAATACTCAGCGTTCATTTCTCTGCAAAACTCGCTGCAAAACCGGCAGCAATTGCTTTTGCAAACTCATTTCACAAACTGCAAATCAACCTTTTCCCACGGGAAATCGGCGTCGTCCCTTCCGAAGTGGCCGTATGCCGCTGTCTTTTTGTAAATCGGGCGGCGAAGGTCAAGCTTTTCAATGATTGCGGCGGGACGGAAATCGAAACTTGCAAGCAGCATCTTTTCAAGCTCTGCATCGGGCATTGTTCCCGTTCCGAAAGTGTCAACACGGACGGAGACGGGTTTTGCAACGCCGATAGCATAGGCAAGCTGAATTTCGCAGCGTTTTGCATAGCCCTGTGCAACGATATTCTTTGCCGCATAACGTGCCGCATAGGCAGCGGACCTGTCAACCTTTGTGGGATCCTTTCCGGAGAAGCTGCCGCCGCCGTGTCTTCCGACGCCGCCGTAGGTATCAACGATTATCTTTCTGCCGGTCAGGCCGGAATCGCCCTGCGGTCCGCCGATAACGAACCTTCCCGTGGGGTTTACAAAAATTCTTGTCTCCGCATCAATAAGTTCCGCGGGAATAACGGGACGAATGACGTTTTCGATAACGTCACGGCGCAGATGCTCCATGTCGATATCCGGATCGTGCTGTGTGGAAATGACTATTGTGTCAATGCGGACAGGCTTGCCGTTTTCGTCGTATTCAACGGTGACTTGGCTCTTGCCGTCCGGACGGAGATAGCCGAGATGACGGCTCTTGCGAACTTCCGTCAGGCGGCGGGTCAGCTTGTGCGCAAGGCTGATGGACAGCGGCATACATTCGGGAGTTTCATCGCAGGCATATCCGAACATCATTCCCTGATCGCCCGCACCGATGTCATAGGAGTCGGTGTCGCCGTGTTTTGCTTCAAAGCTCTTGTCAACACCCATTGCAATATCGGGGGATTGTCCGTTTATTGCGCTGATAACCGCAAGGGTATGGCCGTCAAAGCCGTATTCGGGCTTGTCATAGCCGATTTCAAGCACAACATCGCGAACGAGCTTCGGAATATCAATATAGCAGTTTGTGGTAACTTCGCCCATTACCATTACCATGCCCGTTGTTGCGCAGCATTCGCAGGCAACGCGCGAATTCGGGTCATTGCGCAGCATTGCATCAAGCACGGCGTCCGCGATATTGTCGCAGACCTTGTCCGGATGCCCCTCTGTTACGGATTCGGAGGTAAACAGCCGCTTTTGTACTTCGTTATTGTTCATATTTTATCCTTTCCATGCCTTTGCAAAAGAAAAACAAAATGCGATGAACCCTGTCGGAACATCGCACGGAAACCCTTTTTAACTTTGCGCTCTCATCTCCCGGCAGCCGCAGCTCAACAAAAAAAGTTTGCGCCGGGCAATGCCGTCGGATTTGGCACCTTGTGAAAAGCTTTCGCATTAAACAGGTTGCCGTGGCTTCACCGGGCCGTTCCCTCTGCCACTCTTGATAAGGCATATTCAATTTTCGCTCCGAATTATAGCATATTCAAAACTTTTCCGCAACATATTTACCGCATGAGCCGCAAGGACGGATGCAATATATTTTTTATCATCCTCGCTTTTGCCGGAAAACGCCGTATTCACGGGCTTTCGCCCGCTGTACGGCGTTTGCAAGGGGTTGACATCCGATTATTGCTCAGTATTCAGTAACTGTTCCGTGCAAGCAGAGCCGGTTCTTTCGGAAGGTTCTGCCGAACTGCACAGGGTTCGCCGCCGTAAAGCTGCTCCGCCCCGCCGTCACTGTTAATATTCCCTATGAGCACGGGAATATCCGTCCTTTCTTCTTCGTTTGTGCCGCGTTTGAGCTGCGATGCCGTCCTTATGAAAAGAACGAGTGACACAATTGCAACAGCCGCCGTAAGCGCAACAGCCGCAAGAATCAAATTGCGGTGCCTGCGTTCGGCATTTTCAGCCTTAACGGCTCTTTTTTCGTTCGATTTCATCACTTTTTTCACCATGCTTCCCTCCGCCGTTTCCGCGGGTTCATTCCCTTCGACAATAATGATAGCACATTTTCATCGGGAATTTGTTACGAAACTGTAAACATTTTGCTCTCGGCCGAAATTTTTTTGAACAACGCCCTTCATCTGCCGTATGCGCACAAAAAAGCACCCCGAACCCCGGCGGAATCCCTCCGCCCGGGCGGGGTGCATGTGCTTTCGGATTTAATCAGACAAAAGCGACAGCTTATTTCTGAAGGTTGTCAAGACCCGCTTTAAGATCCGCAATAATATCTTCCGCATCCTCAAGGCCGACACTGAGGCGCAGCATACTTTCGCCGATGCCTGCCTGCTCAAGAGCCTCGGGAGTGTAGGTGCTGTGTGTCATGGTTGCAGGGTGCTCAATGAGGGTTTCGGCATCGCCGAGGCTGACTGCAATGGTGCAGAGCTTGAGGGAATTTACAAATTCCGCACTCTGCTCACGGGTTGCGTTCAGCTCAAAGGTGATAATGCCGCCGAAGCCGCCGTGCATCTGCTTCTTTGCAAGCTCATGACGGGGATGACTCTCAAGGCCGGGGTAGATAACGCGCTTTACCATGGGATGGCCTTCAAGGAAGGTCGCAACCCGCATCGCGTTCTCGCAATGCTTTTTAACGCGGATATCAAGAGTTTTGAGACCGCGGTCGATAAGGAAAGCTTCAAACGGCCCGAGAACCGCACCGGTCATATCCTTAAGGCCGAACAGGTTGCACTCATCGATGAATTCCTTTGTGCCTGCCGCCATGCCCGCAATAACATCGCCGTGACCGTTAAGATACTTGGTTGCGCTGTGGATAACAACATCCGCACCGAGATCGAGGGGACGCTGGAGGTAAGGTGTTGCAAACGTGTTGTCAACAATAACCTTTGCATCGGGGCAATTCTCATGCGCGATCTTGGAGATTGCGGCAATGTCGATGAGCTTGAGGTTCGGGTTCGTGGGCGTTTCAAAATAGAAAGCCTTTGTGTTGGGACGAATCGCAGCGCGAACGGCATCGAGATCCTCGAAATCAACAAGGGTGACTTCAACGCCGTAGCGGGTCAGTCCATGGGTAAAGAAGGAGAAAGTGCAGCCGTAAAGCGCGTCATCCGCAAGCAGATGGTCGCCCGCATGGAGCACGGTCCACATAACGGTTGTTACCGCGCCCATGCCGCTTGCCATTGCCATGCCCGCTTCGGCATGTTCAAGAGCAGCAAGCTTTTCGCCGATTTTTGTCGTGTTGGGATTGCCGAGACGGGTGTAGATATAGCCCGCTTCCTCACCCGCAAAGCGGTGTGCGCCCTGAGCCGTGGTTTCAAATTCAAAAGTCGAGGTTTGGAAAATAGGCGTTGCAAGCGGCGCAATGCCGGGAATTTCGATTTTGCCTGTATGTATCTGCTTCGTTGCGAAGCCGCTGTTCTTCTCCATTGGAGTCCTCCTGATGTATAAGTCGTTATCAGTTTTTTGCCCGACTGTACCCCTGTCCGAATGCGTTCGGGCAATTACATTCTTAATTATACAGTATTTTTCAGTAAGCGGATTGATTTTTCATAAATATATTTGAATTGTGAGTTGTTTCGCGGTCAAAATCCGTCCGCCGCCGTGTTTTGCAGGTCAAATGTATACTTTTTTTGTACATTTTTGCAACAAAGCCGTGAATACGGCGATTTTGCCGCTTTTTTCCGCACGGGATGACTGGATATTGCGGGCATATTATGTTATAGTATTATCGGAATGCAATACGGATGCGTCGGAACCGTGCTCGTTTCGGGCGGCCGGCGATCCGAAATCGTTTGATGCATTCACGAAAGGCTTTATTTTTGAAAGGAGAAAGAATATGAAAAAACGCATCTTGAGCCTTGTACTTGCTCTGCTGTTCACTGTCGGCATTTTCGGCTCTGCAAATTCCGCTTTCGCAATGGAGGGCGGCGACTACCGCATTGTTTTCGGTGCGGATCTGACCGATGAACAACGCAGCCAGGTTATCGGCATGTTCGGCATTCAGGGTGAAGTTGACGAAAACCGCATCCTGACCGTTACCAACGCTGAAGAACGCCTCTATTTTGAAGGTAAGATTCCCTCCGGACAAATCGGGCAGCGTTCCATCTCCAGCATCTACATCTGCGCAATGCCCGCGGGCAGCGGTCTTGACATCAAGACTTACAATATTGACTACTGCACCGAGGAAATGTACCGCAACGTCCTTACCACCGTCGGCATCACGGACGCAAAAATTATTGTTGCTTCCCCCCGCGTTGTCAGCGGCACGGCAGCATTGACAGGCGTCTACAAAGCATATGAAAGCCTCACCGGCAACATCCTCAGCGAATACGCAAAAATGGCGGGCGTTGATGAGCTTATTGCAACCGGTCAGCTTGCCGAAATGATCGGCTCCGATGAAGCGACCGAAGTGATTAACGAGCTGAAAAAGATTCTTGACGAAACTCAGAAGATGACTGATGATGAAGTCAAGCAGAAAATTCGTGAAATTGCCGACGACAACGATGTTTCGCTTACCGAAACCGAAATCAGCCAGATTCTGACCCTTGCAAGAACGCTTGAGGGTCTCGACGTTGAACAGCTGCGCGCACGCGCCTACGGCCTTGCCGATGCAACGCGCAAAGCAACCGGTTGGAAGAAATTCACCGAGGGCGCAAAGCAAACCCTTGAAGACATCGGCAATTTCTTCAAAGATGTTGCGCAGTTCCTCCGTGACCTGTTTTCAAAGTGGTTCGGCGGCAATAACGCTGATACCGAACCTGCAAAATAATCCATTCGCGTTCGACGAATATCGAACTTAGTTCCGTCATGCCCGCCGCAGTTTAACACTGCGGCGGGTTTTTGACACAAAAATTACAGTGCCTGCCTTGATAACCAAATGTTTTTGCTATATGCTTTGCTGTACGGCGCAGCTTTGCAGTTTTTTGCATACATCCTGCGCAAACAGCAGAAGGAGACAGCAGAATGGATTCGCAGCATCAACAATACCCGACAGATTCCGTTCAGCAACCCGTGCCGAAAATTCTGCCCGCCGCCGAGTTTTTTTCAATTGTGCGAAAAAAACTTCTTGCAGGGCGAACTGTGTGTTTTCGTGTGACGGGGAACAGCATGTTCACGCTTTTCCGCGCGGGAAGGGATTCCGTTTGCATACGCCCCTGCTCCTCCGGGACGATTGAAAAACCGAAACGCGGGGACATCATCCTTTTCTGCATTTCCGGCAAATACATTTTGCACCGTGTAATGCGCATTGAGGGAAATCGTGTTGTGACCGCCGGCGACGGCAACCGCGGGTTTGATGCTTTTGCCTCTCCGCAGAACCCTTTGCGGCTTATTCCGCTTTCAAAGCAGTCGGAACAGCCGAATGATTCAAGCAGTCTTAACGATTCCGATGAATCCGAACGAACGGGCGAACTCCTCGGCATTGCCGAAGCACGCATACGCGGCGGACATAGGCTTGATTTTAATTCCCCCGCATACAGAATCCCCGCCGCGCTGTGGCGGCTTCTGTTCCCGCTGCGTCCCGCTCTTCTGCGCCTTTTCGGTTCGGCTGCACGATTGCGGCATCGTTTTTTTAAGGAACAGAACCGAAAATAAATATATTTTTATTAACAGTATTTTTGTATATTACTATTTTAAAGGAAGTGACTCAAAATGACCGAACTGCTTTATTACTCGATTCCCATTATCACCGAATGCGGTGCGGCGGTGCTCTCCTGTGAAAAAGATGAGCGCAGCGGCGCGTACAAAATCATACTTGACAGAACAATGATTTATCCCGAAGGCGGCGGGCAGCCTGCCGACAGGGGTTCGATTGTTTTCAGGCCCGACAACTCCGCAGCGGAGCAGACCGTTCGCATTTCCGATGCCCACACCGAAAACGGCAGCGTTGTTCATTTTTGTGATGCTGAAATTCCTGCGGGAACAATCGTTCGTGTACTACTTGACGTTGACACCCGCCTTGACCATGCTCAGCAGCACACCGGAGAACATATTGTTTCCGGGCTTGCGAACAAGCTGTTCGGTGCGGTGAACGTTGGTTTTCACATGGCAGCGGATTACTGCACGATAGATTTCGATATTCCTCTTGAGCAGGCTCAGCTTGAGGAACTTGAGCGTGCTGCAAATGCTGCCGTGCGTGCAAATCTGTCGGTGCATACGGAAGTTACGACTCCGGAGGATGCGTCAACACGCACTCTGCGGAAAAAATCCGATAAAGCTGTCGGAAACGATAAGAATAAAAAATCCGACAAACCCCAAAATAACATTTGCGAACCCGTGCCGCCCGCAAAAGCTGTACGAATTGTTTATATCGACAACGGAAAAATCGATTCCTGTACCTGCTGCGGCACGCATCTTGCGGCAACGGGCGGTGTCGGGACGATTCTGTTCACCGATGCTCAGCATTACAAGGGAGGAACGCGGCTTTGGTTCGTTTGCGGAGGCAGAGCGACCGCAGCGGTGCGCACGGTTCAAAACATCGTTTCCGCGCTTGCAAAGCAGTATTCAACCTCCCGCGAGGAATTGCCCGCCGCAATTCGCAAACAGGCAGACGAGCTTGCATCTTCAAAAAGCGAGCTGCGCGAAAAAAGCCGCCGTCTTGCCTCTGCCGAGAGCGTCAGTCTGCTTTCAACGGCGGAACGCATAAAAGGCATCGCCGTGGTATGTTCCGTTATGGACGGCTCAACCGCCAACGATTTAAAGCTCACGGCGGACGAGCTTTGCAAAAAAGACAGCACCGTGCCCTGCGTTTCACTTTTGTTTGCGCCGAATGCCGGCGGAACCGATTACTGCATGGCATGCACGGAAGATGCGGCGATAAAGCTCAGCATGCGCGAACTTTGCACCGCCGTCAATTGCATCATGAACGGAAAAGGCGGCGGCAATCAGCTTCTCGCACGCGGCAAAACGACCCGAACCGTGCAGAAGAGCGACTGCGATATGCTCCGCTCCTATATCGAAAAGGTGCTGAAAAGCTGAGCTTTTTCAAATCAATGCCTGCATAACAGAAATTTAATGTCGAAAACAGAAACCCGAATTTAACACTTTCGGGTTTCTGTTTGTTATTGCTCAATTTTGTTCCGATTCCGTTTTATCAATACATTTTGTTTTCGCGATACTCCGGCACAATTGACTTCACAATGACGCGAATATCCGCCGCATTCCCGGTGTTTTCCGCATTGCAGGCTTCCCGCAGGCGTTTCATGCCCTCGGCAAAAGCCTCCTCGTCAAACACTATCGGTTTTGCGATATATATAAGTGCATTATCAGTCTTTTTGATGCCCTCTTCATCCAAAAGCAGTTCCTCGTAAAGCTTTTCACCCGGGCGCAGGCCGGTGTAGACAATTTGAATATCACGCTCCGGCTCAAAGCCGGAAAGGCGTATCATGTTCCGTGCAAGATCGTCAATGCGCACGGGTTTTCCCATGTCAAGAACAAAAATCTCTCCGCCCTTTGCGTATGCGCCCGCCTGAAGAACAAGCGCGACCGCTTCAGGAATCGTCATAAAATAGCGAATTATGTCGCGGTGCGTGACCGTGACGGGTCCGCCTTTTTCAATCTGCTTTTTGAAGAGCGGAATCACCGAACCGTTCGAGCCGAGAACATTGCCGAAGCGAACGGCAACATACTCCGTTTTTGAATGGTTATTGATATTCTGAACTATCATTTCACATATGCGTTTGCTTGCGCCCATAACATTCGTCGGACGAACGGCCTTGTCGGTGCTGATAAGCAGCATTCGGCGCGCTCCGAATTCATCCGCCGCAAGCGCAACATTCAGCGTGCCGAAAACATTGTTTTTAACAGCTTCATTCGGACTTGTTTCCATCAAAGGAACGTGTTTATGCGCTGCCGCATGAAAAACAAGCTCCGGATGCGCCGCACGCAGCTCCTGTTGAATATCGTACGCATTGTTCTCGTAAATATCAAAAATAATCAGCGTTTTGGGATTATGCGCGGCAAGCTGCCTGCACAATTCGCTTCCGATTGAGCCGCCTCCGCCCGTAACAAGGACCACTCTGCCTCCGACATAGCCGCAAATATCGGTAAGGTCAACGCGAACCTGCTCGCGCCCGAGAAGATCCTCAATTTCAACATTGCGGATTTTATTGATGCTGACCTCGCCGTTTGCAAGCTGAAAAATACCCGGAAGCGTTTTAAGCCTGCACGGGGTGTCCTTGCAGATATCCAGAATTTCGCTGCGCATACGGATGCTTGCCGACGGCATTGCCATAATAATCTCGTCAATATCGTATTTTTTGACAGCGCCGAGAATGTCGCCGCGCCCGCCGACGACTTTAACGCCGAGAAGATATTGTCCCCATTTTGACTTGTCATCGTCGATAATGCAAACGACTTTGTTTTCGGAATGTGCGCTTGCGCGGAACTCCCGCAGGGCAACCGTCGCTGCCTGCCCCGCGCCGATTATCATCGTCCGCCTGCAGCTGTTGTTTGCCCGCCTGTATTGGCGCACAAATCTGTATGAAAAACGCACACCGGTTATCATTATTACAAGGAATATTCCGTTCAGCACGGGATGACTGCGCGGAATGCCGAGATGCATCAAATGCATTCCCGCATAGCCCCCGGCATCAACAATAAAACACGCAAGGATTATTTTTAAAAATTCGTCTATTGAAGCAAACTGCCAAAGGCTCGTGTAAAGCTTGAACAATGCAAAAACAATGAGTCCGAACGCCGTGTAATACGGTGCGAAACGGAGGATATTGTTTAAATATTCCGTCTCACGGACAAGCTGTTCGAAATGGAATTCAAACCTGACCCAAAGTGCCAAAAAAGAAGCAATATTAAGTATCAGCGCATCGCTTATCACAAGCAGCGCAATTCGAACAGCCTTAGTCGGAGTCATTCTCTGTACGGAGTATTTCAATGTGCTTTTAACGCGAAATTTCATTAAATTAACAGACCTTTGTTTTCTTTTTCGGCAAGACCCATACTAATCTTATTATAACTGCACAAGACATCAAAGTCAACACAGGACGGACGTAAAAAATTTATTTAATTTGATATATTATGTTCGGTTTGCCTGCTTCCGTGACCGGTCCTTATCCGCAGGTTTCATATACAGCAATCGCATTGTGCCGCAGCAGCGTATATGGGCAATTTCAAAAAAATGTCCGTATTAAGATTTTTGCAGTCCGGCAGGCGTTTTTTTTCCCATTTTTGCGGCTTTGCGAAGAATGAGCCGAATAATTCACATTTTTTTGCCAAAAGATACAAAAAAAGTACTGTACAAATTCGCATTCTTCCTGTATAATATATCTGCACCTAAGGAAATGCCGAGTAAGGGTTGCTTTTCAGGAGAAGGTCAACGAGGGAAACGGCACGAACAAACCCGAACCCGAATTCTTTTCCCGAAAATCAACTCGTTCGACGCATTCCCAAGAAAAGAGTGTGCAGCCGCAGAAACATTGCAGCATTTTGCAGCGTATGCGGCAGCATCCGTTGAAAGGAAGGTACATTACCATGAAGGTCACGATTACAGGCAAAAACATTGAGGTTTCCGAATATCTGCGTGATTTGGCTCTTAAAAAAATCGCAAAGCTCGAACGTTATTTTCCCGAGGATACCGAGGTTCTTATCACCATGGCCGTCGAAAAAAACCGTCACATTGTTGAGGTTACCATTCCCTATCAGGGCGGCATCATTCGCGGCGAAGAATCCACCGGCGATATGTATGCATCTATCGACAACGTTATTGCAAAGCTTGAAAAGCAGATTCACCGCCACAAAACGCGGCTTGAGAAATCTCTCCGCTATGACGACGCTTCCCCCGAATACGATGATTACGACGATGAGGACGAGGGTCCGCATATTGTCCGCGTGAAAAGGTTCAGCATGAAACCCATGAGTGTTGAAGAAGCCATGCTTCAGCTTGAACTTCTCGGACACAGCTTCTTCGTTTTCACCAACGCCGAAACCGATCGCATCAACGTCATTTATGCAAGAAAAGACGGCAACTTCGGCCTTATTGAACCCGACAGATAAGCTTTACGCCGGCTGAACACCTGCCGCGCAGCGAGGGTTCGGTTTCTGACTTGACAAAATTGAATACTGTCCGGCGGCGGAACGTTCTCTTTATACAGCGTTCCGCCGCCTTTGTTTATTTTCAAGTGATTGTGCCCCGCATTTGACCGCATATAATCATTCGGAGCATTCACATCGGAGCATTTGCAGCAAAAAACGGAACGGCATCGGCCGCTTTGGCAGCCTTTGCCGTTCCATACTGACGCATCCTTATTGTTTTGTTGCTTCGGCTCGGGTCATTCTTCCCGCTCCGTTAATCCGAAAACCTGCCGCATCAGTCCCTTTCAACGTCATAGTCAAGAATTTCACCGGTCAGCGCATCGATTTCAACTTCGTACTCATAACCGCCGGCCTTGAACTCAACGGTATAAACCATCCTGCCGTCCTCTCGCTCAAGCTCAACTTCAAGCTCTTCGGCTTGGCTTGCGGAAATGCCTGCACGGTTGAAAGCGATCTTCTTTGCACGCTCCGCGCCGATATAATCGCCTGCGGGTGCGGGAGTGGGCTTGGGTTCATCGTCGTCATCGTCGATAACGTCCTTGTCAAAGTCAACAACATTGCCGTTCACTGCGTCAACATCAACATCGTATTCATAGCCGTTCGCATCGAACTCAATTTCGTAAATCGCCCTGCCGTCGTCCGTATCGAGCTTAACCTTGAGGTTCTTTACCTGGCTTGCGGAAACGCCTGCACGGTTGAAAGCGATCTGCTTTGCGCGTTCCGTGCCGATATAGCTTTCGGAGGGAGCCTGAGTGGGTGCTGCCGTGGGGTTTTCGTGATGACCGCCGTGGTTGTGGTCATCGTCATAATCCCTGTCAAACTTCAGTATGCTGCCGTCCGCTGCATTAACTTCGATTTCGTATTCGTAGCCGTTTGCATCGAATTCAACTTCGTACAACGCAATGCCGTGTTCGGTTTCAAATTCAGCTTTCAGGTTCGTTACCTGATTGCGTGCAAGACCTGCACGCTCAAGAGCGAATGCGATCGCCTCTTCACTTGTGATGTATTCGCTGCCGGGCGCGGGGGTTGCATGATGGTCATCATCGTGTTCAAAGTCATACTTCAGAATCTCACCGTTTTCGGCATCGATATGGTAGTCATATTCGATATAACCGCCGTTCGTGCTGTCGCTGCCGCTGAACTCAATATCGTAAACCATTCTGCCGTGCTCATAGTCCATTTCGCACTCATACCCTGTTATTTCGTTTTCGGCAACGCCCGCATGTTCGAGTGCAATGCGCTTTGCCGCTTCTTCGCCGATATATGCACCGCTTGCGGGAGTGCCGCTGCGGTCAATTCCGCCAAGGTTAAGTTTGCCGGAGTTCATGAGCAGGTTCAGGTCGTTGATGGAAAGGGAAACAAGGGATTCAAAGGTATACAGCGGGCTTGCGCTCGTGATCTGCTGAATCAGTTTCGCTTTGCCGAGGGTGATTCCGTATTCCGCCGCAAGCTTCTCAAGCTCTGCATCGTGGCTCACGGTCTGGCTCAGAACCGAACCGCCGCCGTTCTGATTCAGAATCGCCTCGATTTCAGCCGCAATTCGCTTTTGAAGGGCTTCGCCCTGTGCCGCATCGCTGCTGTCAACGCTGACAAGGATGGAGTTTGTGATTTCGCTCAGATAGCCGCAGCGCAGCATCGAGCCGATAAGCGCGTTCACGGCAACATCCAGATCGCTGCCTTTAAAGTTCATGTCGCCGATAACTTTTTTTGCGTCATCGTTCATCGCTTTAACGTCAAGCACCTTTTCTTTTGCATTGACTGTGATCTCAATGCCGGGGTTCACGTCCAGTGCAACGGTTGAAACGACTTTGTTTGCCTTTTGATATGTGCCGAAGCCGATAACGCCTGCAAGCACGAACACTACCGCGGCCGCCGCCGCAATGATGCTTTTGAGATAGTTTTTCTTTTTCATGGGTGTGACTCTTCCTTTCAGTTTTTTGCAGTCGGAGAGTACGGACTCAAGCACATCGGGGGTTGCCGCCGAATATGCCTTTTTGACCATCGCCTTGATTTCCTGTTCGTTGTGTTTCATGGTTGTTTCTCTCCTTTGTTATTGAAGGTTTTCGCGGAGCTTCGCGATTGCCCTGCGATATTTTGAAAGAACGGTTGCAAGCGGCATTCCCGTAACGGAAGCAATCTCCCTGTGCTTGAACCCTGCCACGGCGTGAAGAACAACGATCCTGTTCTCCTCTTCGGAAAGCCTGCCGAGGCATTCCCGCAAAACGAGCCTGTCCTCATTTGAAAGCCCGGCATTGTCCGCCAGCATCTCGCTCCAGTCCTCATCGGGAAGCTGTTCCTGTCGATTGTGCTGCCGCAGCCTTGCAAAGCAGAGGTTCTTAGCAATGGTGATTATCCATGCCATGGGTTTGCCGTGCGGCCTGTAACCTGCCGCAGCGGTGAAGATGTTCACAAAGCAGTCATGCAGAACATCCTCCGCATCCTGAACGTTCCTCAAAACGGAAAGAGAATAGCTGTATACCGCCGCTTTAGCCGTGTTATAGAGTCGTTCCAACGCTTCCGTGCTGCCTGCTGCAACAGCGGCAAGGTCAAGTTCCATAAGCTCCGCTTCATCGTCGGAAAGTGCCTGTTCCGGATTAATTGCACTTAATATCAGCATTTTGTTTCTCCTTTCCTTCCTTTCGCCATGTTAATGCACGGCGACCGCAAAATATTGCACCCAAATTCAATATATTTTAAAAAACTGTTTCTGATTACATAAATAAATTTCAAAAGCAGAATCTTTTGCTTTAAAAACCCCCTTTGCACGACACTGCCGCCATGCAAAAGGGATTGCAGATTCTCTGTATGAAACTTTACAGGCTGTTCCGATCCCTTTTGCGGATTTTATTCAAAAACCGCTGCCGAGCCGTCAGGAAGCCTTGCCGCCGATTGCCGCCTGCTCAACGCAGAGGGTGAAATTCTCGCCGTCTTCGGACATATAGACGTCATAAAGCCCGTCCTTGCTGCCGGCTTTTTTGTAATAAGCGGCAACATCGCCGTAAACTTCAAAATAATAAACGTTTTCGTCAAGAATCTTGCTCTCGGTGCCCTTAATGCTGCAAAGAGTGCCGCCGTCGTCATAAAGCCCGATGCAAAGCAGAGTGCCGTTGTTCATCATTGCGGAATGAGAAATGTTCATCAGAATGATGTCCGAAAGCTTCGATGCGCCGTCCTTTTTGAGGCGAACATTGCCGTAAATATCGGTCAGATAAACGTTCTTGAAGCCTTCATCCGCACCGAAAGCATAAACATTGCTTTCAACAAGCTCCGGTTTTTTGGGGTTGAACGCGGAAACGGTGTAAAGACTGCTGTCAACAACGCAGTAAACGCTTGTTCCGTCCGGCTGAACGGTGAATTGGGTTGCACCGCCGACAAGCTTCACAGCCTTTTTGGAGGAATTTACAAAATACAAATCGTATTCAACGAATTGGTTGCCGTCCGAATCCTTGGCATTGTATTCGGTGTAGAACATGCTGTTGAACAGGCTGCCGGCATTTTTGAGCAGAACGGTGCATTCGCTGCCGCCCATCGTTGAATACTGCGCACCCGCAAGCGAAAGCGCGGAAGCATCAACAAGCTGCTTTGCCTCGCTGCCCTTTGCGCTGTAATGCGTTTTGGATTTAACGTCAAAAGTTATTTCGGTTGCGTCCCGATTTACTTCAAAATAATGCGACGCATTGGTGCTGATAACGGAATCCTTGCCGTTCTGAACAAAATGCAGCCTCCCTGTCAGCTCGCCGTCAACATATTCAAGGCAATACATGCGCTCCGCTCCGTTTGAAATCGCAACCGCATATGTATCCTCGCTGTTCTTTTCGGCCTTTCCTTCGGAACAGATATAGGTCGCCGTCCTTCCGCCCTTTTGACCGACGGTCACGGCGGCTGTTTTTGCATCCTCGGAAAGCGCAAGGCTCAGCACGGTTTCAGCTTCAATGCCTTCGAACTCGGTCGTTTCGCCCGTGTCGCTGCTGTACAAAAATGCCTTCGTTGCCGTTGCGAAAAGGATGCTTTTCCCGTCCATGGAAAGCACCGCACGCGTTACGGCGGCAGGGTAAACGAGAATAATTCCGTTTGCATCAACGCGATACAGAGCCGTTGCAGCGATCACGGCTGCGGACGTGCCGTCAACCGAAAGGAAGGTGCTGATGCCGCTTCCGATGCGATCTTCAAGTTTTTTGCCGTCGACAAAGAAGTATGAAGTGCTGTCTTTCTCGCTGTAATAATGCAGGATTTTGTGCTGCAAAGCAGGGGAATCATTTTTTCCCGAACGAGTGCAGCCCGAAAGCATAGCGACCATGCTCAGCAGCATCGCCGCACAAAGCAGCATTGAAAGCATCGTCCTGAAGCTTTTGTGTTTCATATTGTGTTTCCTTTCCGTCCCCGCGCCGACGGACGAACGTTCATTCCCCTTGTTCCGCCGCGCGAGGCACATGAATTCACGTTATTATACCGCAAAATATCGCATCTGTCAAAGACAACGCGGGCAATGCCGGTTCATTTGCCGTTAACAGTTTTGCCTTAATAAAATATAGTTTATTATTTCGGTTCTAAAGGTGCAAAAACCGTTTTCTTTTTTTTTGATTTGATGTATAATTCACTTGGATCGAGAGTTCGAACCGAATATTTCTCCATTGACCGAAATTCAGAAAGGATGAACAACAATGACGCAACACAACCACTCAATCGTTCGCCGCTCGGCGAAAGTGCTTGCAGCAATTGCTGCATTTTCAATTGCAATCGTGACCGTTTTTTCCTTTGCAGCGTGCCAAAAGCAGCCCGCATCGGCTGACGGAACACCCGCACCGCAGTCCCCCGCCGCAGAAGCTTCCCCCGCCGCCGTCCCGACAGCTCCGCCCGCAACGGCGGTTCCCGTTTTCAGCGGGTACACAAATGCCTGTCAGCCTGTGAAAGTCACTTTCCCCGCCGCAGGCTCCGCCTCCGCTTTCTCTGTCAACTTTGTGCTGCCCGAGGGCTGGACGGTCAAAGCCGAAACCGACGGCGCTTCCGCTTCCCTTTCGGACTTTTGCGCCGGAATGGATATGCGCAAGCTTATTCTTGACGAAAACGGCAATTGTGTCGGCGCCGTATGTGCCGCCGAATATGACAAGCAGGCCTATGAGTCCGACGGCGTTGCAGGCGTCTATGCCGCAGCCACGCTCATGAACCATGTTCGCCTTTTCACCGCTTCCAATTATCACGCCGTCAGCGAAGCTTCCGCTGATTTCGAAAGCGGCTGGACCTCCGCCTATCATGAATGCACTCCCAACGACTGGACGGTCGGAAAGGGCTTCCATGCGTTCGAAAATCCCGCCGCAGCCGCATTCACGAAGGACAACCCCGTGTTCGTTATCATTGAGCTTTCCAACAGTGTTGACAACGCCGCAGGGCTTGCCGCTTATATTGCGGAAAATATCAGGTTTGAGTAAAAACTTTGAGGGATTTACGTCTGAAGAGGATATTAAGTTTGATTATCATTTTTTCAACGCTCAAAGAGTCGCTCGTTTCATGCTCCCTATGAACATTGACTGAATCAGAACTAAATCAGAGTTAACAAAAATTTTGTATAACAAGCTTATTTAGAATATCGGGTTCACAAAAGCCGCCGACCGACAGTTTCGGAAGGCGGCTTTTTGTTATCGATACATTATTCCGTCAGCACATTATCGTAAAGCACCGGGCACTGCGGAGCATTGTTTCGGAGGGCTAAACCCGCAAGTCCGTTTTTGCGGGCTGTGTTCCGCCTGCGGAATCCGAATTCAGTTTTTTCAGGGCTTTTCGGAATTCGATTGAAAACAGTATCGCCGTGCATGTTACCGCAATTGCATCGGCAGCCGGTTCGGCAGTGTAAACCGCATTTGTTTTATCCGCAAGCAGCTGCGGCATGATATAAATCAGCGGTATGAGCAGCACAAATTTTCTGAGAACCGCAACGATTATTGAGCAGCCCGCGTTGCCGATGGAAACAAAAGTCATCTGGCAGGCGATTTGAATTCCGAAAAGGAAGAGCGCACCGCAGTATATTCGCAAAGCATCACCGGTGAAATTTACAAGCTCCGGATTCGGGCTGAATATTCCGGCAAAGGTTTTCGGAACCAGCATCACGAAAGCCCAAAGCGCGACGGAATAGCAGAGGCTTACGGTGAGCAGACGGAAAAAAGTCTTTTTAACACGGTCGGCATTTTTTGCCCCGAAATTATAACTCAAAATCGGCTGTGCGCCCTGCGCAACGCCCTGCAGCGGCAACATTGCAAACTGCATCACGCTTGTGAGGATCGTCATTGCGCCCACGGCAATGTCCCCGCCGTATTTCAGCAGCGATGAATTGAAGCATACCGAAATCACGCTTTCACTTGCCTGCATGATGAACGTTGCAAGCCCGAGTGCGATGCACGGAAGGATAATGCGCGGAGCAAAGCGTATGTTTTCACGCTTCAGCTTCAAAACCGTTTTTCCCCCGCGCAGGAACAAAATGACCCATATGCAGGATATCCCCTGCGAAATGACTGTTGCAAGCGCCGCGCCGCGAACGCCCATTTTGAAACCGAAAATAAAAATCGGATCGAGCACGATATTTGCAGCGGCGCCGATAAGCACCGTCAGCATCCCGTATTTTGCAAAGCCCTGCGCCGTGATAAAGGCATTCAGGCCGAGCGTCAGCTGCACAAAGAGCGTTCCTATCGCATATATGCTCATATAATCCGCCGCATAATCAATCGTGTTTTCGCTTGCACCGAATGCAAGCAGCAGATCCCTGCCGAACAAAAGCAGAACCACAGTCAGCACGGCGGAAATCACAACCTGCATCAAAACACAGCCGCCGAGAATTTTTTCGGCGGAGTCATAATCACCCTTGCCCATGCTTATTGAAGCGCGCGGCGCACCGCCGGAGGCCACAAATGCGGCAAACGCGGAAACGATAAGTATGAGCGGCATACACACGCCCACGCCCGTCAGCGCGGCACTGCCGTCACCGGGCATATGACCGATATAGATTCTGTCAACAATGTTGTAAAGCATGTTCACAAGCTGCGCAATGACCGTCGGCACAGCCAGCTTAAACAGCAGCCTGCCGATAGGTTCCGTGCCGAGAAAAGTCTTTTCCTCCCCCGCCGCCGTGTTCACATTGCCTGCCGTGTTTCTTTTGTCGGATGAATCGGTTTCGATTGAATTCCGAGCCGCCTTAATCTTCATAACCGTTTTTATGACCGCTGCTCCCGCCGCAGCGAAAGCTTCCTTCCTTTTCGTTTATATCCGTTTACCCGTTTTGCGGATGCGATGTTTTTGCGGGCAGACACGCTTCCGCCGCACCGCACGATTGATTATATTCCTCATTCCCCTTCCGTACAATGCATAAAACCCGCCGTTTGTCCGAAGTACGAATTTATCCGCAAAACCAGCCTTTTCGATTGAATCCGGACGTTGATTTAATTTCGTTTAAGTACTGCCGCTTTATGCCGAAATTCAAACGGTCTCCGGCTGGTTCGAAAAGGAGTGCGGCACAACAAAAAGGCGGACGGTTCCGCCTCCGTCCGCTTTTTGTATGCATGAAGAAATTAACGATTGAATATGGTTTTGCCGTATTGCGGCAATGCTGTCGCTCCGTTATCAGCCTGTTATGCGATACTTGCGGGTGTACATGTCAAACTCGTCCTCGAATGCGGGATTGTCCTTCTTCATTTCGGACAGAGATTCGTGCATGTTCATATTGTGTTTGCCCGCATCAATAACGCAGAGAGCAATGTTGGAACAGTGATCCGATGCACGCTCAAGATTCGTCAGTATGTCAGACCAAATGAATCCCGCTTCAACCGTGCATTCGCCGTTCTTGAGCCGTGCAATGTGCCTGTCGCGCAGCTGAACCTTCAAATCATCAATAACCTGCTCCAAAGGTTCGATTTTCATCGCTTTTTCGGGATCACTGTCCCTAAATGCGGCACATGCAGCCGTCAAAATTTCGGAAACGGCACTGCAAAGCACGCCGAGCTCCGCCTTTGCCCGCCCGGTAAACTCGATTTTTTTGCTGCGGAGTTCCTCCGCCGATTCAAGAATATTGACGCTGTGATCCGAAATTCGTTCAAAATCGCCTATCGCTTTGAGCAGCTTGGAAACCTCCGCACTGTCGTCCTCCGTCAACTGATTCCTGCTGAGTTTGGTGAGATACGTCCCGATGATGTCCTCCAGATGATCGCTGTTATCCTCGGCTTTACGTATTTTTCCCGCCGAATCCGCATCATAATTCGTGAGCATATCCATGCTCAGTTTGAAAGCCTCCGCCGTTTCCTCCGCCATGGTTTCAACCACGCGCTCGCATTGTTCCAGCGCGATTGCGGGTGTTGCAAGCAGGCGGTCGTCCAGTTCGGAGATCGTGTCCTTCTTGTTTCCGTCCGGAACAAGCCGAACCGCAATTTTTTCAAGCAGGGGCGCAGCCGGGAACAGCAGCGCGGTGCAAAGGATATTGAAAAGCGAATGCGCGACAGCAATGCCGAGATAACTTGCCGCCGTATCAAACAACAGTGGTTTGAAAACATAGGAAACGATCGTGAACACCGTCAGCCAAACCACCGTGCCGATAACGTTGAACGAAAGATGCACGATTGCGGCACGCTTTGCGTTCTTGTTGGCTCCGAAAGAGGATATGATCGCCGTTATGCAGGTTCCGATGTTTTGTCCCATGATGATCGGAATCGCCGCACCGTAAGATACCTGTCCCGTGACGGTCAACGCCTGCAAAATGCCGACGGAGGCCGATGAGCTTTGGATTATCGCCGTCAGCACCGCACCCGCAAGCATTCCGAAAAGCGGATTTTTGAACATTATGAACATGTTGCGGAAGGCGGGAACATCCGCAAGCCCGGCAACAGCACCGGACATTGTGTCCATTCCGAACATCAGCGTTGCAAAACCGAGCAGAATTGTGCCGGTGTCCTTCTTTTTGTCTGTTTTTCCCGTCATCAAAAGAATCATTCCTGCCAATGCAAGCACGGGTGTGAACGATGTGGGTTTCAAAAGCTGAACGAAGACATTGCTGCTTGAAATTCCGCCGAGGCTCAGAATCCACGCCGTTACCGTTGTGCCGATGTTCGCCCCCATGATAACGCCGATGGACTGTTTAAGCGTCATGAGTCCCGAGTTAACAAACCCAACGACCATAACCGTTGTTGCTGATGAGCTTTGAATCACCGCCGTCACTCCGAGACCCGTCAGGAAGCCCTTCATGCGGTTGTTTGTCAGCTTGCCGAGCAAAAGCTTCAGCCCTCCGCCCGCTCTGCGCTCCAGTCCGTCACCCATTACGTTCATGCCGAACAAAAACAGGCACAGACCGCCGATAAGCGTTAAAATATCAAAAATATCCATTAACCTTCCTCCCGATTTTTCCGATGCACCGTTTCGGCCGCATACGCATTGATTTCGTATGTTTTTATTCTGTGCCTCTCGATTTGACGGCGCAGCAAAGCCTCTCGGTTGCTGTGATTTTAATTTTATCATGTACACGGATAAGATACGGCTAAGAAATTGCCGCATCGCCGTTTGCTTTTCGTATACAGGTAAATATATATCGTGTTTTCCTTGACATATCAGCAAAAATCTGTCACAATAAGCATGAACGGAAGCAATGGGTTTTGTTTCGTTCAAAAAAATTTTACCTATTCAGGAGGTTTCACCCGTGCTGTTTAAAACAATTGAGCAGGCAAAGGAATTCATCCTTGACAATGAAATTGAAATGGTCGATTTCAAAATGACCGATATCGACGGTCGTTGGCGTCATATCACCATCCCCGCCGCCCGTTTTAATGAAAACACGATGAAATACGGCATCGGCTTTGATGGTTCCAACTACGGCTACGCACCCGTTGAAAACAGCGATATGGTCTTCATTCCCGACCTTTCCACCGCTGCTGTCGATCCCTTTGCGGAGGTTCCGACCCTCACCATGAGCGGCGATGCAATGATTATCGACCGTCCCGAGAACCGCCCGTTCGATCAGTATCCCCGCAACGTTATCAAGCGCGCTGTTGAATACATGCGTGAATCCGGCATTGCCGACGAAATGATCATCGGACCGGAATTCGAATTCCATGTGTTTGACAATGTTCAGTTCGAGACTCGTCCCGAATGCGTTCGCTGTGAAATTGACACCGAAGAAGCCGATTGGAACACCGGCAGCAGTGAAGACGGTTTCCAGATTCCGCACAAGGGCGGCTATCACATCGGTGCTCCGCAGGACAGGTATTACAATCTCCGCAGCGAAATGTGCATGCTTATGGAAGATTGGGGCGTTAAAGTCAAGTATCATCACCACGAAGTCGGCGGCCCCGGCCAGCTTGAAATCGAGGTTGAGCTTGATGATGTTGTCAAAATGGCAGACAACACCATGGTAACAAAATACATCATCCGCAACGCTGCCGTTGAAGAAGGCTGCACCGCAACCTTCATGCCCAAGCCCATCTATGCGGAAGCCGGCAACGGTATGCACGTTCACATGCTGCTCACCAAGGACGGCAAGCCCCTTTTCTATGATGAAAACGGCTATGCTCAACTCTCCAAGCTTGCACACAACTTCATGGGCGGTCTGCTTAAACATGCAAAGAGTCTTTGCGCAATCACAAACCCGTCCACCAACAGTTTCAAACGCCTTGTTCCCGGCTTTGAAGCTCCCGTTACCATCGGCTATGCAACAGCGAACCGCTCTGCGGTAATTCGCATCCCCGCTTACGCAAAATCGCCCATGGCTAAGCGTTTCGAGCTGCGCAACCCCGACGGAACCTGCAACCCCTACTATGCTTATGCGGCAATCCTTATGGCAGGTCTCGACGGCATTATCAACGAAATCGATCCTTCCGTCTGCGGTTGGGGTCCCTATGATTTCAACCTGTTTGACCTTCCTGAAGAGGAAAAAGCAAAGATCGACAGCCTTCCCAAGAGCCTTGACGAGGCACTTGATGCCCTTGAAGCAGACCATGACTATCTGACCCGCGGCGGTGTATTCCCCGAGCGGCTCCTCAATATCTGGATCGATCGCAAGCGCAAAGAGGCTGCACGCATCAATCAGATTCCGCATCCCGCCGAATTTGAAAGGTATTATGATCTTTAATCCTTTATCGGATGATTATTAAATAAGAATGCTTAAGCATTCTTCGGAATTCTGAGCTTTCTTTGAGCAAAGAAAACCGCCGCAGGCAAAATTCCTGCGGCGGTTATTTGTTTCGGAAGCATTTACGGCAGATTCGGTTCCGTCACGTTCGTTTCAAATGTCATTCGTCTCTTTCGGCGTCATACGGGCGCAGAATCAGCACTCTGTCCTCACCGAGGCTCATCTTTGTAATTGTTGCTTCACAATCGTTAAGGTTGTGAATGCGGCAGTCCTTTGCCGCATCAATGAAGGGTGCCAGCGGGCAAAGCTCAAGTTTAAGCTTCGGGGTTTTATAGTGCATGGGTATAACGACTTTGGGCTTCAGAATATTTGCAAGTTCACGCGCCTCAAGGTCATCTATTGTGTAAATCGCACCGATCGGAACCAGCATGATGTCAATATGGCCGACTTTTGCAATTGTTTCTTCGTCGGGAATCATGCCGAGATCGCCGCAATGAAGTATGCGCATATCATCCATGTTGTAAATAAACATGGTGTTTTTGCCGCGAAGCGCACCGCCGCTGCGATCATGTAAAGTTTCAACACCCGTGATATGAATGCCCTTGACATTGTATTCGCCCGGGCTGCGGATAATCTCGGTATTGCCGCGCAAAATGCTGATGTTGTTGTGATCGTTGTGTTCGTGGCTTATTGTCACGATATCTGCATGCATGGGCGGTATTTCATAACCGTAGGACGGATCGCACGGATCGGTCAGAACGGTGCTGCCGTTGCTGTCCGTCAAAAGAAAGCAGGAATGTCCATACCATTTAATTTTCATAAGTCAGTCAATTCTCCTTCAAACTATTGCACTAAAGTCATTTTTGCACTGCTCAGCAGTATCGCCGCAGCAGATGCCTGCACTCCGCCGAATTTCCCCCCATCCGAATTTCCGAAAGCAGCAAGCACGGCACGTTCCGCCGAACGAACAGCGCGTTCATAAAGCCTTTTTGTTTCAAATCCGCCCGCAAGCGCAAAGGAGCGAAACAATGCTGTTCTGACGCTGTCCGTCATGATGCAGCGGCAGCCGGAGCAATAATAAGTCAAAAGCCGTGCGCAGGCATATTCCGTGCTGCACGGAAAAACAATTTTTTGCGGCATTTCCGGCATTGGAAGCAGCTCCGTGCATCGAACGCAAAAGCTGTTTAGGAAATCAATCGTCGGGTTAAAGCACAGATATCCGTTTTTTGCGGAAACTTGTTCAAAAATATTTATGCCTCGATATTTCCGCATATTCGAATACGGCAAACCGCATTCTGTTTTTTCGCATTCATTCAGCAGGCTTTCCGGCGAAATTCCGAATCGCGGCATCAGCGGGACGGCAGCAGCACACACGGATGAATTCATTGAAATATCCTGTCTTTTAATCATTATTCCGGTATGCTGAAGCAAAAAGCCGATTATGCTTTCGGCAATGATCGAATGCATATCCAATTCATCCGCCCGAATGCCGTACATATCCTTCATTTCACCTCATGAATGACTTTTGCATAAATCTATATCCTATTTTAACTTATTGAGACGAAAATTTCAACCCCAATCTTATAGAAAATGCACTTTCTTGATATTTTTTCATATAGGATATGGTCTCTGATTCTTTTGCGTTCGCATTTTCATCACTCGCAGCGTTGACTTCCGCCGTGTACCGAGCAGGATTCAGGCTCAGTCTTCTTCCTTCTTGCGGAAGATAACAACGCCTGCGCTCGCAACGAT
>OGLH01000128.1_pt1 | contig 34882 bp, 23 predicted proteins | sample 1572791 | NCBI WGS metagenome assembly OGLH01 (sample SAMEA2581913, study PRJEB24529) | metagenome | biome: Human gut stool | place: China | collected 2011
ACTAGATGTTCTGTTACACGATGTTCAAACATTGCTGAATATTCTCAGAACATCAAGGACTTCTAAGTTCCAAACATATTTATACAGTAAAGATTAACATGGCATATATATTCACAAATTACTGCATCTACCACAATCTGTAGATTGAGTTGGACGCAAACTACCAATTCATATGCAGACCGTTGAAGCACGCTGGCACTTAATGAGCGACATCTTTTGTCGCGAATTTAGTACCACTGCGTGCTGAACCGAGCGAGAGCGCGTCTGCATAGAATTGCGTAGTTTACGTTCAACTCCTCTACCATTTTGTAAATTTATGAATCACCCCGTCGTACGCTCGATATCGATGATCCCTTCTACGTTCCGGATCTTCGCAATCATCTTGTTGAGCTGCTCCTTCGAGCGAATCTCAAACTTCACGGAAACCGTCGCCTTGCCCTGCTTATTGACACGGACATTCATACCTGTCAGGTTGATGTTCTCCTCATTGAAGATCTTCGACAGCGAGAACACCAGTCCCTTACTGTCGTTCGCGTAGATGTTAATCTCCGTCATATACATCTTCTGATTCTGCAACAGATCTTCAGACCATTCCGCCTCAATCAGACGCTTCCGGTCAAATTCATCCATGCAAAGAACATTTACGCAATCGGTACGATGAATGGATACTCCACGTCCACGCGTGATGTAACCGACGATCTCATCACCCGGTACTGGAGCACAGCAGCGTGAAAAACGCACTGCAACATCGTCCATACCTTTGACTACAATACCACCCTTGGCATGCTTGTGACTTTCGCCTCTGCCTGGTGTATTGATCTTGTCGACAATCTGTTCCTCTGTGATCTTCTTCGCTTCTTCTTTTTTGTATTCTTCCTGCAGACGGTTGACAACCTGTCCTTCCTTCAGTCCGCCATGTCCGATTGATGCAAGCACGGCATCCCATGTCAGGAAGTTGTATTTCTTCATTACCTTTTCCTGCAATTCCGGCTGTAAAAGGTTCGACAGCACAATTCCCTTTGTCTTACAGTATGCCGCCATCGCATCTTTACCACGCTGGATATTATCTGTCTTGTTCTCCTGCCGGAACCACTGGTTAATCTTCGTCTTTGCCTGTGAACTCTTTACCACAGACAGCCAGTCCATACTTGGACCTTTGGAGTTCTGCGATGTGATAATCTCAACACGATCACCATTATGAAGCTCTGTCTCAATCGGCACCTGCCGTCCATTGACACGCGCACCAATCAGCTTGTTTCCGACCGCCGTATGAATGCTGTAGGCAAAATCAATTGGTGTAGAACCAGCCGGAAGATTCTTGACATCGCCCGCTGGTGTAAATACATACACCTGATCTGAAAACAGATCCAAATCTGTCTTGATGGCGTTCATGAATTCCTTGTTATCTGTCGTATCGGTCTGCCATTCCAGAATCTGTCTGAGCCAGCTTAACTTCTGCTCTTCGTTATCGTTCTTGCCACTGCCGCCTTCTTTGTATTTCCAATGTGCAGCAATACCATATTCCGCGGTACGGTGCATCTCGTAGGTTCGAATCTGAATCTCGAACGGACGACCGCCCGGTCCAATCAATGTCGTGTGGAGAGACTGGTACATGTTCTCTTTCGGCATTGCGATATAATCTTTGAAACGTCCCGGAATTGGCTTGTATTTCTCATGAATAATGCCGAGTGCCGCATAACAATCCCGTACCGTATCGACCTTGATACGAATTGCATGAATATCGTAAATCTGGTCGAGCGTCTTGTTCTGCGTGATCATTTTCTTATAGATGGAGAACAGATGCTTGACACGTCCGTCTACCTCTGCCTCGATGCCAGCTTCCTTCATATACTGCTTAACCTGTTCTACCATCTGTACGATGAAATCCTCGCTCGCATTCAGTCGTGTGGTGATCTCTTCCTTTAAGTTCTTGTATACCTCTGGATAGAGATACTGCATGGAGAGGTCATCGAGTTCGACCTTGATCTTGGAAATACCAAGACGGTGTGCAAGTGGTGCGTAAATATCCATCGTCTCACGCGACTTTTCGATCTGCTTTGCCGGTGACTGGTACTGCATTGTACGCAGATTGTGCAGACGGTCGGCAAGCTTGATCAGGATGACACGGATATCCTTCGCCATCGCAAGGAACATCTTACGCAGGTTCTCTGCCTGAACCTCGATCTTATCCTGTGACAGATCGAGCTGTGTCAGCTTCGTAACGCCATCGACAAGCAGTGCTACCTCTTCGGAGAACTCCTTTGCAATCTCCTCCCGCGTCATAACCGTATCCTCTACAACATCATGCAGGATTCCTGCTACGATCGTCTCTTTATCAAGTTCCAGTTCTGCCAGAATGATTGCCACGCAAAGCGGGTGAATAATATATGGTTCCCCGGACTTTCGCTTCTGACCTTCGTGCGCTTTGCTTGCAATCTTATACGCCTTCTCGATCTCCGACAGATCCGTCGTCGGACGATACGCGCGAATGGTAGCAATCAATTTTTTATACAATTCTTCCGGCGGCGTAAAATCCTCCGGTTTACTGATTTCTTTTTTCAGTGTATCATGTGGTATCTTATAGGTTGTATCCGCCATAAAAATCACTCACCTTCGTACTGTACAACAGATGCTACATCGTAGCCCTCCAGCAATTTTCTTCCTCCAAGATCGGTCAGCTCGATCAAGAAGATCATCTTTACTACCTCACCGCCCAGCTCTTCGACGAGCTTGGCTGCTGCCTGAATCGTACCGCCTGTCGCGATCAGATCATCGACCAGTACAACCTTGTCGCCCGGCTTGATCGCATCCTTATGGATCTCGATCGTTGCAGAACCGTACTCCAGATCGTAGCTCATCTCGACTGTCTCACGTGGCAGCTTTCCTTTCTTACGAACCGGGATAAATCCCTTCTTGTTCATATAGGCAAGTGGTGCGCCAAAGATAAATCCTCTCGACTCTGTACCTGCGATCAGATCATAGTCCACTCCATCTAACAGCTTGTTCAGCTCATCAATTGCCAGTGCATACCCTTCCGGGCTTTCCAGTACACTTGTCACATCTCGGAATATAATCCCCTTACTTGGGAAATCCGGAATACTGATGATATAATCCTTTACACTCTTCATTTGCGCTCCTCCTACCTTCACGTATGCTCTATTTTGATGTTTCATAATATACGCTTTTCCGGATTGATACCGGCTCCATCTGAATCGAAACAGATCCATTAAATTCATTTTTCTTCATATGGTACAGAATATCAATTAATGCATGGTTTTGTAAACCATTCAATATTTTATCACATTCTTTGTCTCCAAACCACACTTTTATGTTATCCAATAGCTCTTTTCCACGAAATACCATGCCGTTTATGCGCGTGCCATTGCCATCGACAAACGTGCAACGTGCATATTGCCCTTCATTTCCAACCATTTTGATCGATCGGATACCCATTTTCACGATACCAAACAGCGGTCTTGCATTGGCAGTTCCGTATGGTTCCAGCTTTGCAAGTTCCTCATAGAGCGGCAATGTCAGCTGCTTGATAGCACAGGATTCATCCACATACAGCTTCTCGACAAGATCTTCGTCTGTCAGATTACAGTCCTGGTTTAAAGCTTCGCGCAATGGTTCGAGTGCCTCATGCGTGATCGTAAATCCTGCCGCCATTGGGTGTCCGCCAACCTTCACAAACAACTCTTTATGTTCACAGAGCTTATCAAACATATTATACGTCTCAATCGAACGCCCGGAGCCTTTCAGTCCCTGTCCATTTTCCGCATCGGTAAAAACAAGCGTCGGACGGTAAAATGCTTCCTTCAGCTTGCTCGCGATCAGTCCCGCGATGCTCTCATGAATCCCCGGCATATACAGGACGATAACCTTATCCTCCCCGATTTTCTTTTCTTTCACACCATCTTCGGTCGGAATCATGCGAATATCCTTTCGCACCCAGTCCGTTGCCGCCCGCACACCGCGGTCGGTCATCTCCTTCCGCAGTTCGTTGAGCTTCGCCATATCCTGTGCCAGGCTTTCCGCCCGCGCCGGATCATCGGTCAGCAGCAGCTCCACGCCCTCTTTCGCACTTTCCAGTCGTCCGGTCGAGTTCAGACTCGGACCAATCCGGAAGCTCAAATGATGCACCTCGATTGGCTTTCCATCAAGACCTAACGCTTTCTTCAACGCATTGATTCCAAGATTCGTACTGTTCGTAAGTCTCCGCAGTCCACGCTTGACAAAGATCCGGTTCTCATCTGTGAGCGGCATGATATCACACACCGTACCAAGCGCTAAGATATCCATATAGGCATCTTCGTCTTCCCACGGAAGCTCCATCACCCGGTATAAATGCCGGATGAATTTGTACGCCACACCAGCGCCGCATAAGTTCTTGTAGGGATATGCGCAATCCGGGCGGTGCGGATCGATCACGGCATCCGCGTTCACATACAGATAATTTTTTTCTCCGTTTTCCGTCACCTCGCACGGCACCTCATGATGATCCGTAACGATCACCGTCATTCCAAGTTCTTTCGCCCGGGTGACTGCGGTCTCCGCCGCAATTCCATTGTCACAGGTGATAATCGTATCCACGCCATCGGCGTATGCCGCTTCCACCAGCCGTACATTCATCCCATACCCATCCATGATCCGGTGTGGGATATCATAAGAGACATCTGCCCCTGCCTTTTGCAGCCCTTGATACAGAATATAATTCGATGTGATGCCATCTACATCGTAATCGGAGATAATACGGATTTTCTTTCCTGCCCAAATCTTTTCTTTCATAATCCGGCAGCCCTTGTCCATGTCCTTCATTAACGCTGGATCATGAGTGTATGCAAGATCATCACTCAGATAACACGCAACCGCATCTGGCTCCGTGATCTCCCGGTTCACGATGATATGCGCCAATATCGGGCTGATCGAGAACTGCTCTGCCAGTGCGCGGATATCTGCGGCTGGCTGTTTCACCCGCCATTCTTCTTTTTTGTCCTCCGACATATCTGTGTTCCTCTCTTCTTCACTTAAAAATGGGGCTGCCGAAACAGCCCCACCTTATTTTACTTATGCATTTTTCTTGGAGAATTTCTTCTTCATTGTATACCAGAGTGGTCCGGTGATACATACAGATGAATAAGCACCACACACGATACCAAGCATCAATGTGAATGTAAATTCTTTCAGAGAAGTTACGCCCATCACGAACAATACAAATACCATGATAAAGGTTGTCAGGGATGTATAAATTGTTCTTGTAAATGTCTGTCCGATACTCTTGTTGACAAGCTCTTCCAGACTTTCTTTACTATCCTGTGTCCGCATATTCTCACGAATACGGTCGAAGATAATGATTGTCGCGTTGATCGAGTAACCTACGATTGTCAGCATACACGCAATAAATGTATTACCAACGGACAGTGTTCCGATGGAGTATGCCGCAAATACAACCAATACATCATGTACAAGAGCAAGCACCGCACTGACACCAAACTTCACGTCAGAGAACCGGAACGCAATGTACAGAAGCATCAATACAGAAGATACTGCAATCGCTACGATTGCATCTTTCTTCATCTCACCACTGATGGTAGAACTGATACTCTGGTTGTCCACTTCTGTTGCCTTAAACTGTGATTTCAACAGGTCGTCAATCTTTGCACTCTGCTCTTCTGTAAGCTCGGATGTCTTGAAGATAACCTGATTGTTTCCTTCTACTGTCTGAATCTGAATCGTTCCAGCATCAATACCCGCTGTTTCTGCTATCACTGGTGCAACCTCAGACTCTGCACGCTCCAGTGTATATACATCGTCCTCTGCAAAAGTAGCAGTTGTTGATGTACCACCGGTAAACTCCAGACTGTAATTTAATGACTTGCCAATTCTTGAATGGTTTACACCGAGGAACGCAAGTCCTGCAATGATCACGATCAAAGAAGCAACACCACAAATCTTGAAGTTCTTTACATATCCGTGAATCTTTGGCTCCTTTGCCTTACCATACATCTTTGGATTCTGTACGCCAAGCTCTAAGAACGAATTCAAAAGCATCTTTGTCACAAACAATGCGGTAAACATAGAAAGGACAATACCAAGCATCAATGTAACCGCGAATCCCTTGATACTACCAGAGCCAAGGATCATCAAAACAACGGTTGCAATCAAAGTTGTAATATTACCATCCAAAATCGCGGAAAGCGCTTTGGAGAAACCTGCCTTCACTGCCGCACGCACACCGCTGCCTGCAGAGATCTCCTCACGGATACGTGTGAAAATGATGACATTCGCATCCACTGCCATACCGATTGACAGGATAATACCTGCAATACCAGGAAGTGTCAGTGTGATGTGTCGGATGCTCAGAATCAAAAGCATCAATACAACATAACCTGTCAGTGCTAAGCTGGCAATAAATCCTGGGAAACGATACAGTACAATCATCAGGATACATACCAAGCCAAAACCGATCGCACCGGCGATCAAGCTTGTTGATACTGCTTTCTGACCAAGCTTTGCACCAACGATATTATACTGAATCTGCTTCAACTCCAGAGGCAGCGCACCAATCTTAATTGTTGATGCAAGGCTTTCTGCCTCATCATAGCTGGAAATCTTATTGATAACTGCATTACCATCTGTGATTGCACTCTGTACAGTTGGAGCACTTGCAACGGCTCCATCATAGATGATATAGATTGGCTTTCCAATATTGGCTGCAGTTGCAGTTGCAAACTTCTGCGCACCTTCATCTGTAAACTGAAGCTGTACAACATAATCCTTCACTGTACCACTGTCGTCCACACCTGCCTGTGCGTTCTTGATATCAGAACCTGTCAGAACTGCTTCGTATGCATCGTTCGTACCATTGTTCTGATTCTGCTGCCAGATTGTATAGTTCTCGGAATCAAGGAACAGAAGCTGTCCCGGCTGACCGAGTTCATCCAATACGTCATGCGCATCTACCTTCTCTGTGTTCAGAGGAATCTCAACCGTGATACGGTCATTTCCTTCCTGATACACTTCACCTTCTGAACTGTACGCATCGACTCTTCGCTGCAGCTTATCCACAGTTGCTTTAATCTCGTCGCTTGTCGGCTTCTCATCCTGAATCTCATAGGTTACGGACAAACCGCCCTGCAGATCCAGTCCCAACGGAACATTCGCAGTTTTACCGGATTCATTCTGTCCTACACCAGCGATTGCCATATAGATACCGCCAGCCAGAAGCAGGAAGAAAATAATCAGATTGATGACTGCTTTTCTTTTTGTTTTCTTCATCTTTTTGTCTCTCCTTCATTTATTTTACTCTGCCGCTTCGTCTTCTTCGTCATCCGCCAGAGCTGCTTTCATCATAATGGCACATTCGACACGTTTCCGCTGCAATTCACAACCCACATCGTATGCGTCTAATATATTGCCATGGAACTGATACGAATTCGCTGCACAGCCGCCACTGCAATAAAATCTTGCGAAGCAATCCTTGCATTTGTCCTTGGCATAGACATTGCAAAGCTTGAATTCTTCCACGATATCGTTTCGTTCTACACCATGGAATACATCACCCAGTTTGAACTCATCGTGTCCAACAAACTGATGACACGGATACAGATCTCCAGTTGGTGTCACTGCCAGATACTCCGTACCGGAACCACATCCAGACAGACGCTTGTACACACACGGACCACCATTTAAGTCGAGCTTGTAATGGAAGAATGTCACTGGTTTTCCTTCCTTCTGCCGGCGGATCAGATCAACTGCCAGCTTGTCATACTGCTCGAAAATCGTTGGTAAATCTTCCTCGCGGATCGCATAATCATTCTCATCTGGTGTGACAACCGGCTCAATGGAAATCTCCTTGAATCCAAGCTCGGTCATCAATTCAAAATCCTTCGTAAAGTCCAGATTGTTTCTCGTAAATGTACCGCGCACATAATAGCTCTTATCGCCGCGCTTCTCCACGAACTTCTGGAACTTCGGCACAATAATGTCATAGCTTCCCTTTCCATTTCTGGTTGGCCGCATCATGTCATTAATCTCTTTTCTGCCGTCGAGACTCAATACAACGTTTGAAATCTCTCTGTTGCAGAAATCAATGACTTCATCATTTAACAGCATACCATTTGTCGTCAGGGTGAAACGGAAGTTCTTATTTGCCGCCTTCTCCTTGCTTCGTCCATATGCTACGATTTCCTTCACCACATCAAAGTTCATCAACGGCTCACCGCCGAAGAAATCAACTTCAAGGTTTACACGGTTTCCGGAATTCTCTATCAAAAAGTCAATCGCCTGCTTGCCAACTTCCAGACTCATAAGTTCCCGTTTCTGACCATGATATTCTCCCTCATCTGCGAAACAATACTTGCAGGCAAGGTTACAATCATGTGCAATATGTAAGCAAAGCGCCTTGACTACGGTCTTTCTCTTCTTAAAATCGATAATGACATCCTTGAACACATCTTCCGTGAATAACAGTTCCTTTTCTTCTAACTCGGAAATGTCGGAATACGCATCCTTGATATCTTCCTTACTATAGGTATCTCCATACTTCTCTAAAATTGCCTGTTCAATCTCTTCGAATTTCTTATCCTTGTACATCGCAATCATATCATATACAAGGTCATCCACTACATGTACGGAGCCGTTGCACACATCAAGCACGATATTATACCCATTGTTCTTGTACTGGTGTACCACTTTCTTAGTCACTCCTATTTCTCTTATTCATTAAGGAAAGGGGACATCGCAGGATATCCCCTTTTCTTGTGCGAAGTGTATGTATTACACTTTCTTTATCTGTAATTAGTTGTTCTCGCAGCTCTGGTTACCAACTGTACAGCTTGTCTTACATGCTGACTGGCAAGATGTCTGGCATTCGCCGCAACCACCCTTAACTACAGTGCTCTTCATTGTCTTTTCTGTCAAAGTTTTGATTCTCTTCATCTTTATCGCCTCCTACTAGCATTATTAATGGATATTTTATCACATGTCCTGTCATTTGTCATCATTATTTTTTTACATTCTACTTGTAAATACGCATTTCTGCCATGTTTTATGACAGAAATGCACCGATTGCCCCTCCACCGAGGCAGATGAATGTATTAAGCAACCCGGATTGTATGATTCCCTGTGCATTTCCACGCACGATCAAAGATAACACAAGCAGGAGCACCGCATAGAACAATCCGAGCAACACGCCCCACAACAACCGCTTTACTTCCATGCATTTACCGATGAAGAATCCGCCGATGGCACTCGACAGCAGATAGATAAACACAACACCCAGTTCTACAACATTCTCACTCAATCCCAGCTTATACAATGCAAATGCCAGAATTAAAAGCAAAAGCCCGGTCACAATGTACGCTGCAACCAGTGCCTTTAAAACACAAAACGCAACCCGTTTTTCCATATAGACTCCCATTCGTCCGGTGTGGCAGACCGCCATACCCACTTGCTTTGGTTATATATATGAAAAATGAGTTGCGTTTATTACTTTCTATTTCACTTATTTACGCTTTCGCACTGGCTTTTTTCTTTGGTTCCTCCACGAGTTCCCCTGCCTTCTTCAATGCAAGCTTCGTAATGACAGGTCCTATCAGCTCGTAGATAACAACACCACACAACACGATCGTCTGGATCTGCGCGGCATACTGTGGCAGCGATTTACCTGCCGATGTGGCAAGACCAATCGCCACGCCCTCCTGCGGCACAAGCGTCAGACCAAGCCATTTCTGGACAACCTTCGGCGCCTTCGAGATCTTCGCCCCGAACGCTGCCCCCAGCGCTTTACCAATGATACGACCTACGACATAGACCGCTCCAACAACTCCGACAGATACAATGACCGTGACATCCAGCGATGCTCCGGACAAGATGAAGAACATCATGTAAATCGGTGGCGTGATCCGGTCCAGCGGCTCATAGATCTTGTCGTTCTGCTTTGAAATATTCGCAAAGATCGTACTAAGCATCATGCATGCAAGCAATGACGAAAATCCTACCATATCAGAAACGCCCACGCACAGACAGATCATCATGATCGTAATTGCAAGACGGTTGCCCCGACCGGTGTAAAACTTCACCAGCAGTGCCATGATGACACCAAGCACCGCGCCGAATAACAAACCGCCGAATATCTCGACACAAGGGGCAATCAGAAGCTTGCTTACCGGTGCACTTCCGCTTGAGCTGATCACATTGGCTACTGCCATCGAAAGTCCATATGCAATCAATGCCACCGCATCATCAAGTGCCACGACCGGAAGCAGGGTGTTTGTCACAGGGCCTTTTGTTTTATACTGCTTCACGATCATCATCGTAGATGCTGCCGCCGTCGCAGATGCAATCGCGCCAAGCGCCAGTGCAAAGCTGACATTATATCCGAGCAGAAGCAGAATTGTATCTACAACAAGTACTGCTCCCACACCTTCTGTAATTCCTATCACGAGCGGGGCTTTCCCTACTTTCTTCAAAAAGGTTGTTTTAAACTCCGCACCAATCGAAAAAGCAATGCATCCGAGCGCCAGCTCTGTCACCAGGTCCATACTGTCAATCAATTCTTCACTCAAAATCTTCAAACAGTTCGGACCAATCAGCAATCCGATTACCAGATATCCTGTCACATTCGGGAGTCTCATCTGCTTGACAATCTTGCCTGCGATCAGTGCTGCAAGCAACATAATCCCTAAATACGTTAAAATATTCAAATCCATGATTACGCACCTAAGCCTTCCACAAATGATACCGGAAGTGCAAACATAATTCCGGTGTTCGGCTTGTCCAGTCCGATCACATCGTTGATCGTCTTGCGTGCCTTCTTCATTTCTTCATCATCTACGACAAAGAACATCATCTTTACCACTTCATGATCGTCATCATCCGCAAGGATGGAACGAAGCATTCCAAAGATCGGAAGGTCATCCATCTTCTCGACAACACTCGCCATACCGGTACCATCAACGATCGTACCTCCATGAATCCCTTCTTCTACCAGTTCCTTACAGATCTCGCTTACCAGATCCTCATGTTTCAAAATAACAACCAGCAAATTCATGTTACTCATTTTTCTGTCCTCCATATTATTCTCGTATCGAACAAGATATATTTTATTCCAAAGATGTATGTAGATATGATTCTACACAGACACGCTCTCGCTCGGTTCAGCACGCAATGGTACTAAACTCACTACGTTCGTTAAGTGCCAGCGTGCTTCAACGGTCTGTCTTAGAATCATATCTACATACATCTTCCATCTACATAGTAGTCTTGTTCGACACTATATTAACTCCTTCAGACGGTCGATGCGTCCGAATTCATATACTTTCTTAGCGTATTGTTTCGTGGTGTCGTTCGGCTCGATCAGATCGATCACCATAACCGGATACATGCCGGCACGCCCCGCCGATACGATTCCGTTGATGGAATCCTCCACGGCGATTGCCTCCTCCGGTCTTACATCCAGCATCTCACACGCTTTCAGGTAAATATCCGGTGCAGGCTTACCATGTGCAACCGTATCTCCGAACACCAGCTCATCAAAATACCGGTCAATATGATGCGCCTTCAGATATCCCGTGGCACGTTCACGCACCGTAGAAGTTGCAAGTCCAACCTTAACACCTTTTTCTTTCAGATATTTTAATGTATCTGCGACGCCCGGCTTTAGTTCCACACCGTGTGCCCGGATATGCGCGTCCAGCTTGTTCACGACCGCTTCCCGAAAATCAAAATAATCAATTCCCATACCGACGACATCTTCAAAGCTCTTCTTGTTTGTGTACTTCGTGCCACCCGCGATACGCTCGCAGGCAACGACCATCACATCATCCGGGATTCCCAGCTTCTTGCCTTCCTCTAACTGAAATCTCCTGTATAATTTTTCCGTGTCCGTAATGACACCATCCATATCAAATACAACTGCCCGAAACATCTTCTTTATTCCTCCACGCAGACAACGATTGCAGAATAATTATCCGTCTTTGTCATGTCTGCCCGCTTCAGCACGTATTTTCCCATTGCATCTAACCAAGCCTGTGCAGAGGACGCTTCCTTGTATGTGGCAAGCATCTCTTCCTCATAGACATACTCCCAGAAACCATCCGTCATCAACACAAACGCCTGTGTCTCTCCGCGCTCCACAACCGCACTTATATCATACGTTTTCGTCCCCCACTGTGCGCCCATCGCACGCAGCAGCTTGTTCCGATCCTCGTGCGTACGGATCTCGGATTCCCTGATCTCTCCGGTATCGCATAGAATCTGTACTAAGCTATGGTCACGCGTTCTCTGATATTTTGTTCCATTCTCGTAAATCCGATACAACCGGCTGTCCCCGATATGCGCCCACTGTATCAGGTCCGGTGTGATTACAAGCACAACTGCCGTTGTCTTCATGGAGTTGCACAGCTCCCGCCGCACCTGTTCTTCCAGTAATTCTTTTTGTGCCTGTTCCAATGCATCCTTGAAAAATCCGGCATAGTAGCCCTGTTTTTCAAATCCCTTTGCTATGCTTTCTGCGACCAGCTCCGATGCTATTTCCCCGCAGGCATGCCCGCCAAGTCCATCACACAAGATCAGGCAGAGCTGTTCTTCGTATGTTGCTTTCCGTATGTAATCCTCGTTGTGATCTCTTCCCCCTTGCTTTGTCAGCATCGCAACGTCTACCATGCGCCAACCTCCTACCAATTTTCCCTGTTACCGTTTTCGCTTTTCTGATTATAATATGCCCAGCGGTAGTTTGCAAGCAAAACAGGAGCATGTTTCCATGCTCCTGCCTGTGTAACCTGGTTTTATCTCCGGTTAATTATTCTTTTTCTTCTTTGCTGCCAGAATAATTGCAATTCCACCGCCAAGCACTGCAAGAACGCCAACACCAATCAATACATACAGAAGTACATGACTCTTCTCTCCATATGTAAAGCTGATCGTCTGTTCTGCTTCATTTCCGGCATCATCATGTGCCTTCATTGTAAGCTTATAGTCGCCCTTTTCCGTAACTGTAATCGCTGCAGCATTGTCCTTGATCTCAACTGGAGAACCATTGAGCGTTACCTCATCCAGAGTATCCTCATCCAACTGAAGGGATACGTTGATGTCGTACTGCTCGTTCTTGATCTCTCCATCTTCTACACCCGTTACAATAAAGGTTGGTGCCTTTGTATCCAGATTGAAGTTTACTGTTTTCTCAGTTGCATTTCCAAGTTCATCTTCGGCTGTAATCTTCATCTCATATGCGCCGTCCTCGACTTCGGATGTTCCGTCATACTCGCTACCATTCAAGTACATATGTGCATCGCAGACAGTCAGGTCATAGATAATGTCGTTCAGATCGTAATCCCATGCAAAGGATGTCAGAGTTCCTTCATATGCGCTCATGACCTTTGGATCAATCACTGGTTTTGTCTTATCAATCGTGAAGGAAACCTCCTGTGTATCCTCATTACCTGCGGCATCCTTACAGTTTATCTGAATCTTATAAATACCATCCTCTGTAAATGTGTTTCGGATCAGCGTCGTTGCTGCTGTCGGATTATATCCGGTAATCTGCAGATCCTCTGTTTTTTCCTTATAAGATGTTGGATCAAGATATGTTCTTGTTGCCTGAATCGTTACAGACTTTGTCAGATAGAAGTCCTCCTCGATCTGTGCCTGGAACTCTACCTGCTTTGTTGTCTTGTCGTTATTTGACACGCCACTCAGCGTAATGATTGGCTTGCCTGTATCAATTCTTACCGTATAGCTGGTTGCCTCTGCGGTATGTCCAGCACGGTCTTTACCGGTAAATGTTACCTGATACTCACCTGTCTCACTAAGTGTCTCTGTCATCGTTGTCACACGTGCAGTTGGCTTGAAGTCGATGGTCTTGTAAGCGGCTTCTGCCACACTGTCGTTTGCTTTTCTTGTGATCGTGATCGTACCAGATGCATCCCACCAGAATGCCTCTGTCATACTAAATGTCAGGGTTGTTCCTGCGTTCAGTGTCGAACCGGAAGCAGTTCCTGTAATCTGCAGTTCTGGTGCTGTCTTATCAACACGGAACTGTACATTTCTTTCTGCACTTCGGTTTCCTGCCTTGTCCACAGAATATACCTTTACCTGATAATCAGCCTCATCTGTATAGCCAAATACCCGGTTGTCTGTCTTCAATACATCCGCGGTTACCGGAAGCTGATCCGGTACTGTCTTAATCAACTGGTAATTGAAATCATGTACGTCTTCGTTTGCATCGCTTACAGAGAAAGCAACCGTTGCATCGGAAGTCAGATCAACAACCCCCATATTCTCAGAGTAAACCATACCTCCATTGATTACTGCAGCAATATTCGGTGCCTCTGTATCCTTGATAAATACAACCTGCTTTTCAACTGCATTGTTGCCTGCATTATCCTGTGCATTGATCTTGATTACATGTGCACCAATACCGGTTGAAACATAGCTTGCCCGGTACTTGTTAGATGTACCGATTCGCTGCCATGTTACATTTACCACGTTGTTATTATCTGTTACTCTTACTCCGGAAGCTGAGATATTCTCATCCTCATAAGTAAGCTCTACCGTTACATTAGAACGATAGAAGTAATCGCAAACGGTTCCATCGAAGTTCTTTCCTGGCTGCTTGCCAGCAGTTGTACCCCCGGAAATCTTTGCTGTGACAACCGGGATTGTGTTATCCACGCGGAACTTCATCGTCTTGGAATCAATGTTTCCTGCCTTGTCTGACACATTGACTGTCACGGTGTAGTCACCATCCGCGGCTTTCTTGCCGATCAGGTTATTCAATGTGAAGCTGTTTTCCTGGCTGACATTTACCAGTTCCTTTGCTCCACTCAGATTTGTTGTCACATCGGTGTCTGGTCCCTTCACTGTGATCGTCGCCTGATTGATTGTCAGATTATCCGATACCGTTGTCTTGATCAGTACCTCGCCATCCAATGGCTGTGTAATGTTTGTCTTTCCATTGACTGTCAATTCAGCCTTAGGATTTGTCTTATCGACCTTGATCTTATACAGATTGTTTGGAAGCAGGTTCTCACTTGCATCCTGTGCATTAAACACAAGAGATGTACCTGTAATTCCTGCTGACTCCGGAATCGCAATCGTTCCGTTCACAGAAGTCTGTGTTCCATTCAATGCGATTTCCTTGTCTGTTACATTTGCCTTGCTTCCTGCCAGAGAATAACCGGCATTTGCAAGTGGTGATTCCACGCCATTATCACCAGAAGTAATCGTATAGTTGATTGTATATTCCTTATACCATGTGCTGTCGTTTGCCACATTCACCGATACAGTTGGATTGGTACGGTCATATAAAATTGTACCAAGCGTTTTAGATGCATCCTGTGGGTAACGAATCTTCTGTGCATTTCCATCTATCACATTCAGATACATACTATCCAGCTGTGCATTTATATTCGTCTTAGCAGGCAATTCAAATTTCACCGTTGTGCTGTAACGATGACTGTTTGTATCTTGTTGATTTGCAGAGGCAGCTACATCCTTTGTCTGGTCATTCGTACCGCCTGCAATCAGTTCAAACTTCTGAATGACATATGCAGAGCTTGCTGTCACTTCCAGCTGATATTTTTCATTTGTATTCTTTCCTGCTAGAACATCGCTTGTTACATCGTTTCCAGCTGCATCTATAATCACACAGTTATCTACGCGCAGGGTATCATCAATCTTTGTAACTCCACGAAGTGTCAGAGAATCTGATACATTTCCGGCTACATCCGATGCTGTAACCGCAACGAAATATGAGATATCTACCTTCAACTGATCAGATGGAATATTATATACATATGTATTTCCCGTAGTATAAGTAAACTTGTCCGTTGGTGTTACATACACATCCTGTACACCACTTTCTCCAGTTGCATCTGCAACAGTAACCACATACCGGTAAATCGTATTTAGTTCTGTCACGATACTATCTAAATCTCCAGCTGCAGAACCAACCTCTACCCATGTTGTTCCGTTATCTATACTTTTTTCAAGTTTTGGATTACTGATCACTGGTGCTTTTGCGTCGTATGAAATATTCTTAATCTGCTTTGTGCCGGTAATCGTAATCTCCGAATCACCAGCATATGCCTTTACCTCTAATGCATTTAACAGCTCTGAAACTTCCAAATCTGTTGGAATTGAAATATTCGCTGTAACTGTGTATACACGTGTTGTACTAGGTTCCGAACATACGACCTCGTCTGCATTAAATTCTTTCGTACCATCAGAAAGTTTAACATTTGTAATTTTCTTATTTGAATCTAATGTTACCTTAATCTGCTTCTTTGCAGCCAAGTGTGAAAGTATCTTGCCCTCTGTTAAACCATCCCAGCTATCATCATCTACAAATGTAACACCGGTTACCTTTGTTCCCTCTGTCGCCTGCTGGATCTTGATTGGACACTTATAATCTTTAGAATTTCCCTTGTTGTCAACTGCAGTTACAGTTACAACATCTCCGGTTGCCTGCTCCTTTGTAAGTTCGATTGTATATACATTTGAACCAGAAGCTGGAGATGTCACGGTCAAAGATGTACCATTTAATGTAGCTGTTACATTCTTAATTCCAGATGTATCTTCGCCATCCTTTGTTGGATCTTCAACGGTAACTGCATACTTGTATTTGTCGCCCACGCCATAATAAACACTATTTTCATCTATAAACCTATTCTGTATCGTTGCATAAGCAGAAGTCTCTTCATCCAGATAAGATACAGCCGAAGCCTCACAGCTAATATTTGGTGCTTGTGTATCGTTACTCATATGAGTCGAGCCAAGTTCGATGTACTCCAACACTTGTGCAGGTGTCTCATTGGATACCAGCGCCGCATATGCATAAACCTGTTTTCCACGGTTGTTCTCAGTAGTACTGATTGTATCTCCAATAAATGTATAACTGTTTATATCCTTTTTTTCAGACTCATCTGCTGCTGATCCAATTTTTACATAATATTTTACTGTCGCGCCCTCAATAGAAGCTACTGTGGTTGGAGCCTTTAATGTTGCTTCACTGACATATGAATCCGATGTCAGACTTATGCTTCCAGCATACAGTCCGGCACCTGTTGTAAATGCAGAATCCACAAAATTAACAGTAAGAACATACTGTAATTGCCAATCTGCCGCACTGTCTATTCTTGCATAAATTGCAATTTTTCGATCTTCAGTAATTGCATTAGCTGCTAAATCATTCTCAACATTTTCTGTTAAAGGAAATAAATTTTCGCCAGCAGAAAGTGTTGACTGTATTTGCTTATCCAAGGTCATAAATCCGGCACCTAACGCAACCGCATCACCACCATCTGTCTTGCATTCTGGTAATTGTAACTTACCTACCTTCTGCGCATCCTTGATCAAAGTTACGCTTTTCTCATATGTCTCACCAGTATGCGGAACCACTACACCAGTATCATCCACTTCAATACTCAACCCATTCGGTTCTTCCGACACAATCTGTAGATTGCCAGTTTTTACTCCAGTTGTACTTCCCCCTTCTGCTTTCGCGCCATTCTTATCACCGACATGGTTTGCAAATGGTACAATCAGCAGAGCAAAGACAACCCATAATGCTATGAGCTTCTTTACCGGGTGTTTTGAATTGTTTGATTTTGTTTCTTTTCTTTTCATCCTTTTTTCACCTACCCGACTCTATACTTTCATCTGAATGAACAACTACTATATTGTAAATTACTTTTACCTTCTTCGCTAATGTTCCGGTTGTCAGCACGCTTGTACCTTCCTCGTCATCATCTGCACGTAAAACATCAGTTGCATCACTGTCGTCATCGTCGGCACGCAATACATCGGTTGCATCACTGTCATCATCGTCCATCCGCAGAACGTCGGTTGCATCCTCATCGTCTGCATCGTCTCCCCGAAGTACATCGGTTGCTCCGTCATCTCCTTCGTCATTCCGAAGTACATCCGTTGCCCCGTCATCGCCTTCGTCATTTCGAAGTACATCCGTTGCTCCGTCATCTCCTGCCGATGTATCCCGAAGCACATCTGTTGCCTCATCATCCGCACCTGAACCGAGTACTTCTGTCTCGCCATCATCCGGTGTATCATAATCATTGATGCCCGGACGAAGGATGTCGGTCTCTTCAAACTTCTTTTCTTTCTCCTTTGATTTCTCCAACAGTTCGGTGGAATCGTTACCATTAGCCTTACGATCCTCCCGCGTAGAAACCGCTTCTTTCGCAGTGATCTTTCCACTTCCCATGTTGTAGTATTTTTCCTGTTCTTTCTTCGCTACGCTGCCCGGACTCGCTGTACCATCCTGCATTTCTTTCATTGCCTTTTTCGCAGCACTTCCGGTCAATTCTCCAATTACCTTCGGTATCTTCAATACAATGAATAACACGATCGCCGCAATCAGAAGGAGAATCGCCAGTACCAGGCCGCCATAGAAACATATCTCATATACGTTTTGCATGCTGATCACTCTCCCATCTCTGCTGACTGCGAATCATCGGAATTTGCATCCGGTGCCTGCGTCGCTTCTTCTTCGCTGATATCATAGCTACCGTCCTTCAACATCTGCAACGTATCTTTTCGTTTGTACCATGTTTTATTGCTGTCGATGCCAAGCACGTTACCACCATCATCAAATACCTGAATCAGCTTCTTTGTCAGATCTGGAATCTTCGTCGTCCAAAGCTTCGGATCCTGCTCCTGTGCCTCACACAGACGATACAGATAATCCAGATGCTCTGCATATACGTTGTCGCTCCACTCGTTCTTTGTACCGAATACCTTTTCTGCGGCTTCGTATATCTTGAGTGCATCATCTGTCTTGCCCTGTGCGTCATAACAACGTGCTTCCGTCATCATCTTATTGTAATAAGACTGGTTATACGCGTTGACAGAGGAACCACCCAGCGAAATGCCCGGATCGCTGTCTACCTTCATCTTCAGGATTCCAATATAGTCTTCACAATAACTGATTGCCATCGAATAATATCCATTGGCAACTGTTTCATTATCTGCATTTTCCTTGGCAAGCTGCTCATAGATCATGATCAGGTTATCGTCGTAACGATAATTCATATCCATAACTGCTTCTTCGTCCAGATCATTGCCTGTGTACTCGTCCAGATCTGCAACCGCCTGTTCCATCACCGTACTTGCCTGTTCTGCGATGCTTGTCTCCGCATCCTTGCTGACGTTTGTACTGTAAATCTCGCCGATAATACGATAGTTTACGAACTTCGTTGCTTCCTGGTTCGTAAAGTTGTTCTCGTTGTAGGTTGCGAAATCATTTACCGCCTGCATCAGCTCTGATGCATCCGACGTACTGTCAGATCGCAGCTCGGAAATGGATTTGTAAAAGCCTGCAAGCTTTCCATATTCCTCGTCCTTCTCGTCAATCATGCCGAAATATTTGGCTGCCTGACTGTAAGAACGCTCTTCCTCAAAATAAGTAAGTGCCAGCTTGTAAAGCACTGCGCTGTTTTTCTCAACACCACCATGTTTACTGCTGATTCGATTGGAAACCAACGTCAACGCATCATCCAGATTCAGCGTAGATTCCGTTCCGGCTTCCTCCGCCTTGTTCGTAGCATCAATGTATGCCTGTATGTACTGTTCGTAAGCTTTTTCCTCCGAGCCGTCCAGTTCGATTGCTTTCTTGAATTCTGCCGTTCCGGCTTCGTAATTCTCTTCCCGGCAGTAGTTCATACCATTTTCGATATACTGGTTGTAGTTGTTCAGCTTGATCCGCTGCATACCGGAATATCCGATTCCGGCTGTGATACCGGATACAACTGCCAATGCCACGGTTGCTGCAAAAAGCCCGAGCTTCTTCTTGTTCTTCTTCCGGTAGCTGTCGTCAAGCTCATCGTAATGCTCCAATGCATACATCAGCTCCGTACAGTTCTGATAACGGTCGTTCGGATCTGCCTGTGTACATTTTAAGATGATCTTCTCCAATCCAGAGGACAACATCGGATTCCACTCGCGGATCGGCTTGATCTCATACGGTGGCTCACATGGGTTCTTTCCTGTTACGATATGGTACAGGGTTGCGCCCAGATTATAGATATCTGTTCTTGCATCTGTATTATAGATACCACGTCCCTTGGAATCACCGAACTGTTCCGGTGCCGCATAGCCTCGCGTACCAAGTGCGGTTGTATCTGCATTGTTCTCTATCTCGTACTCTTTTGCTGTACCGAAGTCGATCAGCTTTACGCCGCCCTCCGGCTTGATCATGACATTCGAAGGCTTCATATCCCGGTAGATAATCGGTGGATTCATGTTGTGCAGATAATTCAATGCACTTGCAAGCTGCAAGCCCCACTCTACCACCAACTCCTGTGGCTGTGCGCCTTCCTTCTTCAATCGATCCTGAATCGTATCACCCTCGATATAATCCATAACAACGTAGATCGTTCCATCCTGATTGATGATATCTACGATTCGCGGCAACACCGGATGATCTACGTTCTTCAGAATATTCGCTTCTCGTTCCAATCCCTTAAGCAACGTCTTTGCGGATTTCTTTCCATCATTCTTGATCTCCTTGACCGCCCACTGCTTGTTCAAACGCTTATCACGGGCAAGGTACACGATGGACATACCACCTCGACCAACTTCTGCCAAAATTTCATATTTTCCGTCTAGTACGGTTCCTTCCTTCGTCATGGCAAACCCTCTCTAAATCAAATCGTGCGAACCATTGCTACTGTGATATTATCACGTTCCCCACGGTTCTTTACTAACTCTGTCAGATATATTGCTCCATATTTCATTTTTTCCTCGTCCGTCGCCTCACCCGGTCCGATCTTCTCGATGATTTCCTCCGGTGTGATCACATGACGGAATCCGTCTGAGCAGAGCATATAAACTGCATTTCTTGTTGCAGTTCCCTTTGTAAATTCCGGCTCAACAACCGGCGATGCGCCGACACACTGCAACAGTACGCTTCGTCTCGGATCGATTTTTGCCTGTTCCGGTGTCATACGTCCCGCTGCCAGTTCTCTTGCGATAAATGTCTGGTCGTTTGTCAGCTGCTTCGCTGTCTTTGTAAGCTCATACACGCGGCTGTCGCCCACATGCACAATATAATACTGATCCTTGTACAACAGGATTGCAGATACCGTCGTACCAAGCTGCAAATGATTTTCCTCTCCATATGCGCCAAGCCGGCGATTCTGAGTTTGGATAATATCATCCCACTGTGATACAAGATTCTGCTCTGTGAATGTTCCATTTTGGATTTCATCCACCAGCGTGTCATCAAACCATGTACAAAATGCTTCGATTACCTCTTTGCTGGCAACCTCGCCTTTTGCGAGTCCTCCCATGCCATCACACACGATTGCAAATGCAACATTTCCCTCTTTTGTGTTCACAACCTTGATTGCAAGAGAGTCCTGATTCGTTTCTTTTCTTGTACCTACATCGGTGTGATATGTTGCAATGTACTCCATATTACTCTCCTTTTCTCAGAAGGAATGTGAATTCCTCATCTCCCAATCGAACTTCTGTCTTATGCTTCAGAAGCACTTCCTTACCCGGCTGCAACTCTACCCCGTTTACATAGGTATGGTTTGTAGAATTGTTATCCTTAATATAGTTCACGCCATCGCGCTGGATTACAATACAATGCTCCCGGCTGATTGCGCTGTTGTTCTCTATTGCATAATCGGCTTTCGTCTTTGACTTACCGATGATAAATTCTGGTTTTGTAATATTGATGATCTCACCAGTTGATTTACGCACAAAGTGTGGAATCGGGCGTGCACCGCCAAGCTGTCCCATCAGGTTGCCGTTCTGCATCTGTGGCGCCTGTGGTCTTGGCATCTGTCCCATCATCGGCTGCCCCATCATTGGTTGTCCCATCGGAGGACGCTGTCCACCCATCGGTGGTACTGTCTGCCCCATCATCGGCTGTCCGCCCATCGCTGGACGCTGTCCCATTGGTGGCATCTGTGGCTTTGGCATTTCCGGTTTTGGTATCTCTGGCTTCGGTGCCTCCGGTGCTGGTGCCTGTGGCTTTGGCATTTCTGGTTTCGGCATCTCTGGCTTTGGCATTTCCGGTTTCGGCATTTCTGGTTTCGGCATCTCTGGCTTTGGTGCCTCCGGTGCTGGTGCCTGTGGCTTTGGCATTTCTGGCTTCGGCATCTCTGGCTTTGGTGCCTCCGGTGCTGGTGCCTGTGGTTTTGGCATTTCTGGCTTCGGCATCTGCCCCATCGGTGGTACTGGCTGCCCCATTGGCTGTCTGCCCATCGGTGGTACCGGCTGTCCCATTGGCTGTCCCATCGCTGGCATACCCTGTGGACGCATGTTGTTCATCACGCCGACACGATTTACTTTTACATTCTGGTTCTGTACTTCCGGAGCTGCGGTTGTATCTGCTTCCTTCTTAAGTCCCTCGTCTCTTGTATAGAAGAGACCAAGTTTCTCCATCTCCGCATCTACAAGTCCTTTTAATTTCATATTGGAATAATGATCCGTATTGATCAAGGTCAGGATTCTTGCTACATAATCATCCTTGTCTGCTTCATCAAAGCGCATATGTGACACAATATTTCGGAAGAAATCCGGGATATCAGACTGTCCCAACGGATCCTGCTTTACAGGAACCATAATGCACTTTACTGCCTTGCTCTCAGGATCTACATAGATATAATTCAGATCGCGTACCAGATAACAGATCTGCACACCTGCTGCACCAATCTCAAATGCACACAACAGTCCCTTCAGGATTGCAAGTACATCTGCCTTCTTCAATGTCTGACGCAGCATCACTTCCAGAGAAGTGTCATGATGCACATAAGAGACAATACTTCTCTTTCCATCCTCGTCCTTGTACTGGAACGGAATAATATTTCCGAGCTGTGCAACCTTGTCTGACACTCTGTCGTCATAGACATCTGCTGCTCCAAGCTGATACTCCACCAATGTCATTCCGTTTTGTTTTGTTACATTCAACTCTAACCCCTTCATTTGCTACCTCCTCATGATATGATCATCCTAATTAGCGAATCTTAAATGTAAACTCTTCATCTGCAAGTCTTACGAGAGAATCATGTGTCAGAATTTCTTCTACCCCATCCTCTACACGCTTTCCATTCACATATGTATGATTCGTAGACTTGTTATCTTTGATATAACATACCCCATCTTTTTGAATGATAAATGCATGCTGACGGCTGATCGCTCCGTTTCCGCCAACGGTATAGTCCACACCTCTGGTTGCCTTTCCGATCTTGAAGATCGCCTTGTTCAGCATGATACGCTCTTCCGTACTTACACGGATCAGATATGGCAATGCTTTCGGCGAATTGGCTGCTACAGTCGCTGCACTCACAGCACCAACGGCATCTTTTACAAGCTCTGTTACAGATTTATTCAAAATAGATGTACTCTTTGGCTTCTTGTCCTTTTCATCGTCCTTTTTCTTCTCAATGTTCATGTCATCGTAGATATCCTCGATTACAGGCACCTTGATGTTTTCTGTCTGTCCGCTTGTCGGTTCTTCGTTTTGTACGGTTGTTTCCGGTTCAGCAGACTCTGCTGTCTCAGCTGCTGCTTCTGCCTCAGCTGCCTCCATCTCAGCCTCTGTCTGCTGGATGATTGCCGCACGGTTTACCTTTACCACATTCCGCTTAACCACAGGTGGCTTGTCTAAGAAATGATCCAGATCTTCCAATGTCTGGATATTCTTGGTTGGCTGTGCTGTCGGCTTTGCAGATGGAACTTCTCCAACCAGCTCCTTGATCCGATCCTTGATCAGGTTGATATCGGATTCCTTCTTGTTTGTCTTTAACTGCAGCTTCTCGCCACCATTTGTTGCCCCCTCTGGCTTCACCTGTGACAGGATCTGCTCTGCAGCTGGGGGAACCTCTGGTTTTTCTGCTACTGGTTCCGGTTCTGGTGCTTCCTGCTTTTCCATCACTGGCTCTGGTGCCGGTGCTTCCTCGACAGGTGCTGGTGTCTCCTTGACAGCCTCTGTCGGTTCTGCCACCTTCTCCTCTACCGGTGTTTCTTCTTCCTTTACCTGCATGCCAGCTGGAAGGATACTTTCCAGTTCTTCCTCTTCCTTTGCAGGCTCCTCTGCTTCTTCCTCTTCGTCTTCTTCATCGTCGCCGATCTCCGGAAGTGGTGTATCATCCTCTTCCTGCAGGCTATTCATGATGTCGCTGATATTTTCTGCCGGTGCTTCTTCCTCTGCACTTACAACTTCTACACCGTCTGCATCAATGGCGCCAGCCTCCTCGAAGCTGATTCCTTCCTCTTCCATCAACGCCTCTGCAAGTCCGATCAAGCCACGCAGATTGAAGTTATCTCCATTGATATACGTGAGGAGCTTACCAACATAATTCAGATCCTCTTCCACATCGTATTTCATGTTCGCAAGCAGCTGGCGTACAAAGCTCTTGAATTCTACAGAAAGTGCGCCCTTGCTTTCGATTGGCAGGCACAGGAACTGTACTGTCTTCTTCTCAGCATCCACGTAGATAAATCCACGATTCAGCAATACATACGAAAGTGGAATCGCCTGCTCCTTCAAGGAAATCATCTCCTGTGCAACATTCCGCAGGATGAGCAGTACGCTCTCGCAATCATGCTCCTGCGCAATGTACTCCTCCAGAGATGTCTTGCCCGTGATCTGGTAGGTCAGATAATCGTAATCGTCATCTTCTTCATAGATAATCTCTATCAGTTCTTCCGGCGCATTATCCTGACAGTAATCCAAAACATCCTCATCTAACTCACAATCCTCGCCCATTGTGTATGACAGATATTTTTCTTCGCCAATGTTTCGCGCCCTAAAATTAAAAGTTCTCATAACGTCCCTCCTAATACATTATTTATTCCTATTGTGATTCTTCGGTTGTCGATTCCTCGGTGGATGCTTCTCCATCCGGTGTCACGCCGTTTGGTCCACCAATAATCTGTGTATCTATGTGATCTTCATAGTTTTCTGTAAAGATATGTGTACCTGCATCTTCGTCGCCAACATGGTAATACAGGTAATTATGCTCTTCCGGATACAATACGGCCTGGATACATGCCAGTCCCGGATTACAGATCGGTCCTACCGGAAGTCCGGCATTCTTATAGGTGTTGTATGGAGAATCCAGTTCCAGATCCTCGTACAGAACCTGACTCTTGTCATACATTCCATCGGTCAATGGATATAAGACAGTCGGACACATCTGCAAAGGCATTTCTGCTTTCAGACGGTTGTTGATAACACCTGCAATCGTCGCACGTTCTGAATCCACCTTTGCCTCACGTTCTACAATGGAAGCTCTCGTCACAAGTTCAAATGCACTGTATCCAAGCTCTGCCGCACGATCCTGCAGTTCCTGTGTATAGTAGTTGTCGAACGTTCTCAACATATAATCGACTAATGATTCCGCTGTCGTCGACTCATAAATATCGTAAGTTGCCGGGAACAGGAAGCCCTGTACCTTATAATTGACATTGGCACCTGCCGGTATGTCTGCCAGATATGCAAAATCAGATTTCGTAACCGATTTGCATGCATTTAAAAATTCAGTTGCAGAACAGATTCCCTGATCTTCGCACCGCGCTGCTATCATCTCTACCGTAAAGCCCTCTGGCACAACCAGATAATCGACTGGCTGATCCTCCTCGAATGTCGGGCTCATGGCTGCCATCATCTGCAAGGTTGTCATACCAGTATTCAAGGTGTATGTACCACCATGCAGCTTGCCACGGTACTCAGAGTCCTGCAGACGCTTTGTAAATGCACGCGGATAATTGATCAATCCATTGTCCTTCAGGATCTGCGCGATTTCCTTGACAGATGCGCCTTCCGGAATCGTAACAGTTACATCTTCGCCCTGTGTCGACTCCGTTCCCTTGTATTCGTCCATATAATCATCGTAATAGGTTCGTATATGTTTATAGGTCATATTGGCAAGTGTGACAATCGCCACCAACAATATGATTCCCTTCACGACTCGAATCACCGTTTTTCCCACTTTTCGTACCTCTTCTTTGCATTTTAGTTTACATAACTTTTTAAAAAATTACACACTTGATGTAATTTTACAATAATGGTATTATACTATCATCTTTTAGATAAAATTACAAGAAAGGATGATAAATTTGAGTAATCCAATTGTTACAATGACTATGGAATCCGGCGATGTTATGACATTTGAACTGTATCCGGATATCGCACCAAACACAGTAAAGAATTTTATCTCTCTGATTAAGAAAGGGTTTTACGATGGATTGATCTTCCATCGTGTCATCAATGGTTTTATGATCCAGGGTGGCTGCCCGGACGGAAATGGTACAGGAGGTCCTGGATATTCAATCCGCGGCGAGTTCGCACAGAATGGTTTTGCGAATGATCTGAAGCACGAACCGGGTGTTCTTTCTATGGCACGTACCATGATGCCGAACTCCGCCGGTTCGCAGTTTTTCATCATGCACAAGAATAGTCCGCATCTCGACGGAAGCTATGCTGCTTTCGGCAAGATCGTGGATGGTCTGGATATTGTGAATAAGATTGCGGATGTTCCAACCGACTACATGGACCGACCGCTTGAAGACCAGCGTATCAAGACCGTTACCGTCGACACGAAGGGTGTCGAGTATGACGAGCCGGAGAAGATGTAATCTTCTTAAACGGACGCACAGCGTACAAAATAGAAATCCCCTGCAGACACACTCTGCAGGGGATTTTTTCTACATTTCTTGCATTTTCTTGAGGAATGCCTTGGCACGGTCAGTCTTCGGGTTGTCGATGACATCCTCCGGCTTTCCTTCCTCAACGATCACGCCGCCATCCATGAAGATCACGCGGTCGGATACGCTCCGGGCGAAACCAATCTCATGGGTTACGATTACCATTGTCATCTTCTCTGCGGCAAGCTCCTTCAACACCTTTAAGATCTCGGCGGTCAACTCCGGATCGAGTGCCGATGTCGGCTCATCGAAGAAGAGCATCTTCGGTTTTAACGCAAGCGCACGGGCAATCGCCACACGCTGCTGCTGTCCGCCAGATAACTGATATGGATAATAGTCGCCCTTATCTTCTAAGTTCATCTTGCGAAGCAGTTCCTTCGCCTCGGCATACACCTCATCCTTGTCACGCTTCTGCACGTGGATCGGTGCATCTGCGATATTCTTCAGCACGGAATAATGTGGGAACAGATTAAAGTTCTGGAATACCAGTCCGTAATAGCTCTGGATCTCCTTTAAGTCTGCCTTGTCTGCATAGACCGGAACGCCGCTGTCGGAATTGACCGCTTCCTTTCCGCAGTACACCATGCTTCCGCCGTCAATCTTCTCCAGCATTGTCATGCAGCGCAGGAAGGTCGATTTTCCCGAACCGGATGGTCCAAGAATTGAGATAACCTCGCTCTCAGCCACCGACATACTGATATCCTTCAACACTTCGAGATCATCGAAGCTTTTCTTTATATTTTTTACTTCCAGTAAGTTCATCGTAGCCCTCCTATCTATAATAATTCATGCGTTTTTCGATCTTCTCCATCACAAACGCAACGACAAAGTTAAAGATGTAGTAGAACACACCGGCGATAAACAGCGGCATAATCGTTGTCTGTGCGGCTGCCACCTGCTTGGCAAGTGTAAACATCTCCGTATAAGAAATTGCAAATGCAAGCGACGTATCCTTAACCAGTGTGATAACCTCGTTTGTGACAGAAGGCAGGATGTTCTTCGCCATCTGTGGGAACACGATCTTGAAGAACGTCTGGATCTTGCTGTATCCTAAGATCTTCGCTGCCTCATGCTGTCCCTGTGGCACTGCCTGAATACCGGAGCGGTAGATCTCTGCGAAATATGCTGCATAGTTTAAGGCAAATCCAATGATAACCGCCTGGAAACGATAGCTTGTCGTAAGCGTCGCGCCAAACAGATAATATGGTCCGTAAAATACAACCAAAAGCTGTAACATCAACGGCGTACCACGTGCGATGGAAATGTAGAACTTCACCAGCCAGCGAATCGGTGCAATCTTACACATTCTGCCTGCTGCAACCAGAAGTCCAAGCGGCAGGGAGAACAAAAGTGTCAGGAAGAAGATTACCAGGGATGCGAGCAGACCTTCTGCAAGCTGCTTTGTGATCGAGCAGAACTTATCCCAGAAGCTTGTGTTCTTCTTGCCTGTGGATGTGGTATCTGTCGCAGTTGCCGCAGCGGCATTTCCATCCTGTACCTGATCGTCCGGCGACAGGCAGATGGACTCCTCCAGTCCCCATTTCTCTGCGATCTCCTCAAATGTACCATCAGCAAGCATGTCAAGCAATGTCGCCTGTACTTTATCACGAAGCTCTGTATTCCCCTTTTTAAATCCGATTCCGTATTCCTCGGAAGACAGACGATCCTCGAGCATCATGAATTTATCCCCGCGGGATTCGATCTCGTAGTTTGCAACACCGATATCCATGCAGATCGCATTGACCGCGCCCGACTCCAGATTCATAAATGCACTGTTGTAATCGCCTACCTGCTGCAGTTCCTTGAATGTCTCTGCAAGCGCTTTATTCTCCTCGCTTGCATCCTCACCGGTGAGTGCCGCAAGTGCAGAGCTGTCTGCCTGCACGGCAACGACCTTCCCGGAAAGATCGGTAAGCTGTGTGATACCGGAATCCTTACGCACAACGACTACCTGCGAATTATCGACATACGGCGTCGTCCATGTATAGGCGTCTTCTCTTCCATTCATTGTAAATCCGTTCCAGATACAGCTGATCGAACCGGAATTTAATTCCATATCCTTCGAGTTCCACTCAATCGGCTGTTTCTTCAAGATCCAGCCGTTCCGGTCACATACCTCCTGTGCCAGATCCAGATCGAAGCCGACGTATTCGCCGTCATCATTTTTATATCCATATGGTGGGAACTCCGCATCGAAGCCGACAATAAACGTATTGTCGTCCTCTCCGTCCGCCGCCCGTGCCGGTGTCTGCATCGATACAATCGGTCCAAGCAGCAGCGCCATCATCAAAATTGCGGTCACTAGCCGTTTCCATTTTGCGTTCATAATGTCTTCCTCTCCTGTTTTTCTATTTAATATGCAGAGATATAGGATCTTGCTGTACTGCCCGGAGCTGCCTGCCCCTTCGGCACAAGCCGGATCTCTATCCCTTCCAATCGTTTTGCATAACCGGCGGTTCCTGCCGGTGCGCCGTTTTTCGCCCAGCCAAGCCAGCCGAAGCTCTGCGCATGCACACGATAGTATACATCATAATGCCGTTGCATGTCTCCTGTCAATGCAATACAGATGGCTTCGAGTCTTTTTGCCTGCCCGGAGGTGCCGCTCATCGTTCCATTTCTGCGCCATGCAGATGGATTGTTTGTCGGTTCCTGCCAGCCGTAGCTCTGCACATGGGTTGTGTAGCAGATGCCGCCGGAATACGGTGCATTCGTCAGTTTGATCTCAATTCCTTCGAGACGTTTCGCCTGTCCGGATGTGCCGCTCATCTGACCATTATATTTCCAGCCCTGCCAGCCGTAACTCTGCACATGGGTACGATATGTAACATTCGGGCTGTCCGCACCCGCGATCTGCGGATTCATGCTCTGTCCCGGCACCGCGTAAAATGCATTCACAAACTGCGATGCGATTCCCTGCATATTCCGGTTGAATCCCGCACCCTTCTTCACGACCACGATCTGAATGCCCTCCAGACGCTTCGCATAACCAGCCGTTCCTGCAGGTGCGCCATTTGTCGCCCATGCAAGCCAGCCGTAAGATTGTGCGTGTACACGATAGTATACATCATACTTCTCTTTATCTGCGCCTGTGAGCTGAATCTTAATTGCTTCCAGTCTCTTTGCCTCGCCCTCGGTTCCGTTCATCTCGCCGTTAGCGGACCAAGGTAACCAGCCATAGCTCTGACAGTGCGTTGTGTACTGGATGCCAAGGTTGTCATTCCCATAGACTCTTATCTTAATACCTTCCAATCGCTTTGCCTTACCGGAAGTTCCTGCCATCTTGCCATTTGCAAACCACTTGTTTGCATTGTTCTCATCACCCTGCCAGCCGTATGTCTGTACATGGGTTGTGTAACGGATGGTAACATCCGGTGTTTGTGCTTTGAGCTTCGCAATCGTCTCGGTAGCAAGAACTGTATTGCAGACCGTACATTCCTTATGTCTGCTTCCTTCTGCATCTACAGTCGCTTCTTTATCGACGATCCACTTGATTGTTGGATGCATACATGCCTTTCGTGTCAGTGTGATCTCGACACTTTCTACCTCGTAGTTACCTGCATCTTCGTCAGCATACTTCACTGTCACTGTGACCGGCACGTCCACATCTAACTTCTTGTCAATATCAGCATCATCAAACTTCCAGCCTGCCGGAAGTGTTACCGCACCAACTGTAGTCTTCGTATAGTCTACCTCCATAGATGCCCCCGGCATGTTCGGAGCCTTTGGTGCTTTCTGTACACTTACGCTGACATTCAACTTCATCGGGTTATCCGGCTGAGTCAATTCATAATTATTCGCACTATCACCAACCAGCTTCAGTTCTGGAAGTGTGATTTCTGTATATGTACCGGCATTCTTATCCGGAAGATCACCATACAGATCCGTCGTATCCGCTTCAACAACATCCGGTTCCAATATTCCGATCAGTGTTACACGGCTAACCTTTACTTTCGTTGCGCCATCATATATCTTATCAGATGCATCTATACTATAAACGGAAATCTCTTTTTTCTGTATCGTATATTCCACGGATGCACTTACCGCATCTTCTCCTGTTCCTACTGTCACAGTCGCTTTATAATCGCCTGCGTTGACCGGTTTACCTTCTACAAGTGTGGCACTTCTTCGCTTATCCACGCTTTCATAACTTACGCTCACTGAGTCAAACGCATCCTTAGGTGTCTGTGTCACAGTTGCTTCCTTGGCAGTTCCAGCATAAGTAAGAGAATCTGGTGCAGTTAATGTCACGGTTACTTCGTGCTTATCCGCTGTACAGCCTTCTCTCTGGCAGGTAAATATCAGCGTTACTCTTGTGCCATCCTCTGATTTTTCCTCGTCCACTTTGTAATCATGTCCAAACGCTGAAATAACTGGAAGCTTGTTGAGTTCCTTTGTTCCGTCTTCATCGCTGAACCGCCTCTGACAGCTTGTACAGGTCCAGTAAGCTTCCATTCCATCCTTCTCACAATCCGCATTTACTTTCTCGGATTTCACAAGTGCATGGGTAAACTTTATATCTTTCTCTTCGTTTGAATATTCAATTGTCAACGATGTATCTACTGTACATCCACTGTATGTCACATTCTGATAAACGGTTTTCCCACCAAGTACCGGGTATGGATCTCCGCCTTCGTCTGCAAGTGTCTGTCCCCATACAGGATCGTCCTGACCAACTTGTAAGCGATAAGCAATTTCGCCGCTGGCAAAATCATCTGCATCCCTTCCAGATGCACCATCTTCCTCTGCAATATAATTATCCTCAAGATAATAGCAATTATTTACAACTGCTTTCTCATTCTCAATAACTGCGATATTTCTTTTGTCATCATTATCATTGATAATGGTATTTATTGTGCCAATGTTATAACAATTTTCGATCCGTCCGGAAGTGGTGGAAGAGGCATTACTTCCGCATATACCTCCAACCATATATCCTCCCGTTACTGATCCGGTATTATAGCAATTAAGAATCTTATTAGTACTTCGACCACATATGCCACCAGCCCTAGTACCCCAAACAGAGTTGGCAACCTTTCCTTTATTATAACAGCCTGTAATGGTCCCCCCGCCGTTCATTCCACAGATACCACCCAGATAGTTATCATTATTATATAAGCTGCTTACCATTCCTTCATTATAACAATTTCTAATAATTCCTCTATTGAATCCAACGATTCCTCCTACATTGTAACCCTTTTTGAGACAGTAATAGCTATCTAGCACCCCAATATTTTCTACAATTGCATTGTCGATTGTATTCTGAAATATTCCTGCTTCATCAATAGTGTCTGAAACACAATATATACCACTGATCGTATGCTGTGCACCGTCAAATGTTCCACCATATTGTTGTATCGGTGTCCAATCACGCAATCCATCTACATCTTTCGTAAGGTCTCCATCATTAAGGACATTTTTATTGACAACAATATCCGCTGTCAGAACTGCCTTCGCATTTACATATTTATACCTCTCCTTATTCACTTTATCGGCAAACCAGTAAAGCTGACCGGCATTTCCGATCTCATAGGCATTATTAGAATTTAATACAGCCGGTTCGTAGGCGTCACAAGCCTTACAGAAACCATTCTCATATGTATGCTCCCGTTCTACCTTCGTCTCTGTTACATATCCAATCGGGCAATCCTTACATGCCACATTCTCGTAATGCTTTTGGCTGTCTATGTATGTACCACCTTTTGTCGCTTCGGTATTATGTGTATGTTTCTCATAGCTTTCAGATCCATACTCATCCATTTTATAATTTACAAAAATCTTCGCGTCTTCTTCCACGGTAAGCTTATCCAGATTTGTAATACTTGCACCTTCCGCAAACATAATCGTGCCAGCACTTGGAATCGTTAGATCTTCACATAAGGTCGCCGCTCCATAGATTCTCGCAGTGTTGTTCATGTTATCTACCACAATAGAATCTGTATATGTTCTCTTTATTGCTGAAAAGTCTATTTTTCCCGCTCTAATCTCACTATCCACGCAGTTAAGTGAACCCCCTACGAATACACGATCCGCTGTATTAATCTGACTTCCAGAACAATTAAGTATATTTGTATCTAAATAGGTACTTGTATTTAGTTTCACATTTTTTACTGTTGCAGTTTTTACGTTTATGTCATTTGAAGCATTTAATTCTATGTTTTCTACAGAAAAAGTATCTACAGCTATATCTGTACAAGCTAACTTGCCATTTTCTATGCCAGTAATATAAATAGCATTCTCCACTGAATCAATTTGTCCTATGGTATTATCTCCTTTGATTTGCAGATTCAAATCGCCACCATCGTATATGATATCTCCTAAATTTGCATTCGTCAGGGTGAGGATATTGGTAGTCTCATTATAATTCCAGCCTGTCCCTTCCTTATTTATCACAGCACCATCTTTTATAACTTGATCTTCGTCTTTTGTTCCAACCTTCAATTTCGTTGGAATTTTTTCTGCTTCCTCCGCCTGCACGGTGAGACTGCCCCAGCCTGTCCCCTGTATCACGGACAGCACCATTAAACACGCCAGCAGCCATGCCAGTATCCTTGATCTTCGTTTTTTCATTCCCTCTCTTTTTCGCATATGATCCCTCTCTTTCTTATCTCAGTTAACTATAATCATCATTTCTGCATGATGGTCGAATGCACCTCATAAAATGTACGCATATTCCTTGTCTCCATAGCAAAAAAGCATGCTACTCTGATAGTAACATGCTTTTTTTGTAACATATTTTACTTGTTGTGACAACCTTTCTGGGACGAAATGCATTTTTCTGGGACGAACGGTTCCAAATCGACCATTTTTTATAATAATACCGGCTGGATCTGCTCCTTTGCCAGTGCATATTCTACCGTCTCTGCAATCTTTGTCATATCCGCCACACAGGAATTCGGCTTTTTTGCCGCATCGTCCTGTCCAAACGGAACGAAATAGATATGCTTCATCACCATGAGCTTTCCGATATTCTGCAAATTGATGCCAAGCGCATCGTTCGTTGAAATAGCAATAATCACGGGACGCCCGTTCCGAAGGTGCGACTTCGCCGCCATCAAAACCGGAGTATCCGTGATTCCATTTGCAAGCTTTGCTGCTGTGTTTCCCGTGCAGGGTGCAATCACAAGGGCATCGAACAGCTTCTTCGGTCCGACCGGTTCTGCGCCCTGTATCGTGTGAATCGCGCTTCTTCCTGTGATTGTCTCAATCTCTTTCACAAAGGACTTCGCCTCCGCAAACCGCGTATCCAGTTCATAGGCATGCTGTGAAAAAATCGGCGTGATACTCGCCGCCTCATCCCGTAGAAGCTCTATCTGTTTTTTTATCTTTTCGAACGTACAAAATGATCCGGTAATCGCAAATCCCAGATGACAGTCTGACCGCATACCTTATGGCTCCTTTTTGTTAGTCCGAAGGAGTCTCCGTGGCAAGCGCATGCTCGTAGATGCAAGAAGCAATCACAGTTCCTGCTTCCTTTGGATACAGCTTTCCGGGGATACCCAGATAGATGTCTGCCCGGATGCCGTGTGCCTTACAATACGCAAAATCCGTTCCGCCCGGGCTTGAAGCTATATCATAGATGAGAATCGACGGGGAAAACCATTGCAGATGCCCGGCGTCTAAGACCATTGCCGGTATCGTGTTGAACACATAGCTGTATTTGTCATAGGCGTAATGATCCCACTGTGCAAGATTCCGGTATCCATATGCATGCTGTTCGATCTCGGCTTTCAGTTCCTTCCGTCTGACTGCAACATCCACATGTGCCCCGGCTTTTGCCAGTGCATCCGCAATTGCTTTTCCGCAATGCCCATATCCAAGTACAAGACAGTGGCTTTCCAAGAGCACGGCATCTCTTCCGGCGATTGACAGGATTCCCTGTGCGGTGAGCTGCGCATTCTCCGTCACAAGTGTTTCAAGCTGCAGATATGGATGACAGGTAACACCTTTTTCCTGCAGCTTCTTCGCATACGGAACAACTTCCTCCCGCTCCGAGAGCTTCACGCCGAAAATGTCTCCCAGTTCATGATTGTTCGGTTTGATTAAAAATGGATGGTGTCCCAGCACATTGAGCAGCAGATCCTTGGTCGCGTCCACAACAATCCGGACGTCCCTGCCATCCAGGCGCTCCATAATCTTCTGATAAATATCATCCGGCATCGACGCTGGAATACTTCCAGCCAGCACCAACGTATCATCCGCCCCC
>OGLH01000142.1_pt1 | contig 32995 bp, 27 predicted proteins | sample 1572791 | NCBI WGS metagenome assembly OGLH01 (sample SAMEA2581913, study PRJEB24529) | metagenome | biome: Human gut stool | place: China | collected 2011
GCCGATGGCCTGAGCGTCCTTGACGTAGCAGACGGAGTTGGACTGGGTGTATTTGAGCGTGATGAGGGCAAGGAGCATATCGCGCTTCGCACTCTCGGGCAGGCCTTTATTTTCGGTGACGATGTTTTGGAGCAGGCTCTCATCGATTTTGCAGTCGTTGTGCCCCTGCTCAAAGGTGATGCCGAAAACATCCTTCTGCTCCAGCGGCGCGGGAGCATAGGCGGGGTCGATCTGCACGATGTTGTATTTGCCGCCCTTTTTCGTCTTTAAGATGGCAAGAGCCTCGTCGCTGTAAGCAGGGGCGATGATGCCGTCGGAAACCTCGTTTTTCAGATACGCGGCGGTGGCGGCGTCGCACTCGTCGGAGAGCGCCGCCCAGTCGCCGTAGGAGCAGAGGCGGTCCGCGCCGCGGGCGCGGATATAGGCACAGGCGATGGGGGAGAGCGCCGCGCCGGGCGCGACGAAATAGACCCTTTTGTCCACCTCGTCGAGCGGCAGGCCGAGTGCCGCGCCCGCGGGAGAGACGTGCTTGAAGCTCGCCGCGGCGGGAAGGCCCGTCGCCTCCTTCAGCTCGCGCACGAGCTGCCAGGAGTTGAAGGCGTCGAGCAGGTTGATGTAGCCGGGCTTGCCGTTGAGAACCGTAAAGGGAAGGGCTGCGCCGTTTTTCATGAAAACGCGCGCGGGCTTCTGGTTGGGGTTGCAGCCGTATTTGAGTTCCAGCTCGTTCATATCGTCCTCCTCAGTCGCCTAAGTTTTTGTTGAACAGCTTTACCTCGCCGTTCATGTTCGTATAAAGGGAGACCTTGTTGTCCGCGTTGAGCGCCGCCCAGACCTCCTCGGGAGAGGGGACGCTCGCCTCCATTGGCTCGCCGGCAAAGGTCGGCAGCGGGCTGCCGTCGCCCTGATAGGTGCTGATGAAATAGCCCTTGCCCTCGTCGCAGCCCTCGTAGCAGAAGAACTCGCGCAGGCAGCGTCCATCCTTACGCTTGAGGATGGACAGCTCGAAGGAGCCGTCCTCGTGCATGATGGCGGAGATGCGCGGCGTCCAGTTCGGCTCGTCGGGCTCGTATTCGCGTGTCATGAGGCCGCGGCGAAAGTCGCCGTGCTCGCAGATGGTGTCGGTCTGGTCGCCGTTCGTCACGACGAGGTCGCGCCCCATCGTGCGCACGGGATGATAGATGATGAGGCTCGGGTCGGAGAGCTTGGCGGGGTCGTGCGCCTCGGTGCGGATGCCGTCCTCGGTCTTGACAAAGACGCGGTTGCGGCTGTTCTCGCTGCGCCCCATGATGAAATAATACACACAGCGGCGTCCGACAAGGATGCCGCGGCCGGGATAAGAGGTCGCCCTTAAAAACTCCAGAAAATCAGTCATTTTTCTGCTCCTTCTCTCTTACGATCTCTGCGCAGACGCGCTCTGCCGCAAGCGGCAGCATCTGCCATTCCGCCTGCTCCATCACGCGCCGCTGTAACGTTTCGGGCGTGTCGTCCAGCGCGATCTCCACCGCCTTTTGCAGCAGGATCTCGCCGCCGTCGGGAATTTCGTTGACAAAGTGCACCGTCGCGCCCGTGACCTTCACGCCGCGCGCGAGCGCGGCCTCATGCACCCGCAGGCCATACATGCCCTTGCCGCAGAAGGCGGGGATCAGGGACGGATGGACATTCAGGATGCGCCGCGGCCACTGCTTTGTAAATTCTGCGCTGAGGATGACCGTAAAGCCCGCGAGGAGAATGAGGTCGATCTCCTGCTCGCGCAGCAGTACGGAAAGCTCGCTTTCAAACAGCTCCTGCCCACAGGAGGGCGTGAGCACGCGCGCCGCAACACCCGCGTTTTCCGCTCGCGTGAGCGCATAGGCCCCCGCGCGGGAAGAAACGACCAGCACGATCTCACCGTGCGGCATTTTTCCGTCACGCTGCGCGTCGAGCAGCGCCTGCAAATTCGTGCCGCCGCCGGAGACCAGCACGGCGATGCGGGCGGGTGTCAGCATAGCTCCACCTTTTCCTCGCCCAATACGATCTCACCGATGACGCCGGCCTCCTGACCGAGAGAATGCAGCGCGGCGAGCGCCTTGTCGGCGCTGTCCTTTGCAGCGACGAGCACCATGCCCGTGCCCATGTTGAAGGTGTTGAACATATCGCGCTCCGAGATGCCGCCCATGCGCGAGAGCAGGGGGAAGATCGGCGGGATGCGCAGCGCTTTCTTTTCAATCTTCGCGCACAGGCCGTCGGGAATGCAGCGCGGAATGTTCTCATAGAAGCCGCCGCCGGTGATGTGACTGATGCCGCGGATATCGGCGGCTTCGATGGCCGCTAACACAGGACGGACATAGATCTTTGTCGGGCGCAGCAGCTCCTCGCCCAGCGCGCAGCCCAGCTCACCGTAATACTGCCCGAGGTCGGCGTTCTCCACATCGAACACCTTGCGCACGAGCGAGTAGCCGTTGGAGTGCAGCCCGCTGGAGGGCAGCGCGATGACCACGTCTCCCGGCTGCATTTTGTTCTTGTCCAGAATTTTGCCACGGTCCACGACGCCCACGGCAAAGCCCGCAAGGTCATAGTCGTCCGGCTTCATCGTGCCGGGGTGCTCGGCGGTCTCGCCGCCGATGAGCGCACAGCCCGCGCGTACGCAGCCCTCGGATACGCCCGAGACCAGCGACACGACCTTTTCCGGGATGTTCTTGCCGATGGCAATATAGTCAAGGAAGAACAGCGGCTTCGCCCCGCAGCAGATAATGTCGTTGACGCACATCGCCACGCAGTCGATGCCGACGGTGTTGTGCCGATCCATGAGCTGCGCGATGCGCTGTTTGGTGCCCACACCGTCCGTGCCGGAGACCAGCACCGGCTTTTCAAGCCCGTGCAGGTCCAGCGAGAAAAGCCCGCCGAAGCCGCCGAGATCGGAGATCACATCGGCTGTGAGCGTGCGCTGTACATAGCGGTTCATCATTTTTACGCCCTGATAGCCCGCCTCGATGTCAACGCCGGCGGCCGCGTATGCTTCCGAGTGAGAGATGCCCATAATGTCATTCCTTTCCGGTCCAGCAGTAGGTGCAGACCTTGTCCCTGTCAATACCGATCGCCTCCAGCAGCCCGTCAAGGGACTGATAGGAGAGTGAATCAAAGCCGAACTGTGCGCAGATCTCGTGCAGCAGGCATTTTCCGCGCTCGGTGCGGCTGTCGGCGTATTCCTCCAGATGCTTTTGGCCCTCGTTGCCCTCCAGCTCCTGCACCATGCGGCGCGCGAGCAGGTCCATGGCGCTGTTGCCGCGCGAAAAGTTCAGGTAGCGGCAGGGGTACATGATGGGCGGGCAGGCCGAGCGCATATGGACCTCCGCCGCGCCGGTGCTGTATAAAAAATCCACGGTCTCGCGCAGCTGCGTGCCGCGCACGATGGAGTCATCCACAAACAGCAGCTTCTTCCCCTCGATCAGCTCCGGCACGGGGATCTGCTTCATGCGCGCCACTCTGCTGCGCACCTGCTGATCCTCCGGCATGAAGGAGCGCGGCCAGGTCGGGGTGTATTTCACAAAGGGGCGCGCAAGGGGCTTGCCGCTGTGGTTGGCATAGCCCATGGCGTGCGGCACGCCGGAATCCGGCACGCCGGCGACGAAATCCACCTCGGGCACGCCGCCGCGCTCCGCCTCATCCCGCGCCATGATCGCGCCGTTGCGATAGCGCATCAGCTCGACGTTCACGCCCTCGTAGTTGGAGTTCGGATAGCCGTAATAGGTCCACAGGAAGGCGCAGATCTTCATCTGCTTACCCGCCGGCGAGAGCGTTTCAAAGCCGCGCGCGTTCAGGCGGACGATCTCCCGCGGGCCGAGCTCATAGGCGTCCTGATAGTCGAGCTTATGATAGGCGAAGGACTCGAACGATACGCAGTAGCCGTCCTCGCGCTGCCCGATCAGCACGGGAAGGCGGCCCATGCTGTCCCGCGCGGCAATGAGCTCCCCCTCCTCGGTCAAAATCAAGATCGTCATGGAGCCTTCGATGACCCTCTGCGCGTGGAGAATGCCGGAGACAAGGTCATTTTCTTGATTGATGAGCGCGGCGGTCAGCTCCGTGACATTCACGCGGCCGCTGCTCAGCGTCAGAAATTGCTGGCCCTTGTCGGAGAGATAAGCCTTCACCAGCTCGTCGGTGTTGTTGATGATGCCGACCGTCACGATGGCATACAGGCCCAGATGGGAGCGCACGAGCAGCGGCTGAGGGTCGCTGTCGCTGATGCAGCCGAGCCCCGCGTGGCCGCGGAAGTCCGCGAGGTCCCGCTCAAACTTCGTCCGAAAGGGCGTATTTTCAATGTTGTGTATCTGGCGCTGGAAGCCCTCCTTCTTGTCAAAGAGCACCATTCCGCCGCGGCGCGTGCCGAGGTGAGAATGATAGTCCGTGCCGAAAAAGACATCCAGCGCGACATCGCGGTCCGAGACCGCGCCGAAAAAGCCCCCCATTACGCAAAGAACAGCTCAGAGAGCGTCATGGGGTCGATGTACTTTCCGTCCCGATAGACGCGCATATTGCCGGAGGAGATCTCGTCGATCAGCATCACGCTGCCATCCGGCGCGTAGCCGTACTCAAACTTGATATCGTAGAGGACAAGGCCCTTTTCGCGCAGGTCATCCGCGACGATCTCGGTGATCTTCTGCGTCATGGCCTTGATGTCGTCATACTGCTGCTCGGTCATCACGCCCAGCGCCACAAGACCGTCCTTCGTCACCAGCGGATCGCCCAGCGCGTCATTTTTGAAGGTCGTCTCCACATAGGCGGGCAGGTCGGCGCCCTCTTCAATGTACTCACCGTAGCGGCGGCGGAAGCTCCCCACCGCCTTGAGGCGGCAGATGCCCTCCAGCCCATGGCCGAAGACCTTCGCGGGCAGGACCTCCATCGTGGTCTCCTTCAGATCCGCGGAGACATAGTGCGTGCGGATACCGGCGGCGTTGATCTTTTCAAAAAAGTGCTTGGTCATGCGCAGGTTGACATTGCCCACGCCCTCGATGGTCAGGCCCACGCTGTTCTCGCCGGGGTCAAACACGCCGTCCTTGCCCGTGCAGTCATCCTTGAACCTGAGCAGGTAGTTACCGTTGTCCAGTGCGAATACATCCTTGGTCTTTCCGGTATATACGAGTTTCATTGCTTTCCGCTCTCCTTTTATTTCTTGAAGTGTATTCCTTATTTACTGATAAAGCGCCCGAACCTCTTCGTCCGCGCGCAGCACGGCATCCCGTTCCCGCGTCCGCGCCTCGTCCAGCTTTTGGGCGAGCTCCGCGTCGGAGACCGCCATGATCTGCACCGCCAGCAGCGCGGCATTCTTCCCGCCGTCCACCGCCACCGTCGCCACAGGGATGCCGCTCGGCATCTGCACGGTGGAGAGCAGCGCGTCCATGCCGTCAAGCTTCGTCCCGCTGCACGGCACGCCGATCACCGGCAGCGTGGTGTTTGCCGCCATCGCGCCGGCAAGATGCGCCGCCATGCCGGCGAACGCGAGGATAACAGAAAATCCGCCCTCCCGAGCCGACGCGGCAAATTCCCTTGCCTCATTCGGACACCGGTGAGCGGATAATACGCGCACTTCCATCTGGACGCCGTAGTCTCGCAATACGCCTACGGCCTTCTCCGCGACGGGCAGATCACTCTTGCTGCCCATAACGATCGCAACCTTTCTCATTTGCGTTCCCTCCCTCAAACATAAAAATAGGCGCTCCGCTGCCCTTTGCAGTTGGAGTGCCCGGACGGTCGGCCTCTGAAACGCGCCGCCTCAGAGCGATGCTCCCTGCTCCCCCGTAGTAGCCCACATTCCGTCAGTTACAAGGGGCTCAACTTGAATTTAGTGTACCATACGCCCTGCTTTTCGTCCATTCCGCAAAAAGGAGAAAGAAGATAGAAAATCTTAGCTACATTTATATCGTTATGACAATTCATAAGATACACTTATATTTCTCCTTAAAAAAACTTATCGTCGAAAAACCATTTTTTGTCTTGACAAGGCAATCCTCGCGTGGTATTCTATCAAAAATTTGAGGAAAGAGAGGCGATCGTCGTGACCGTGGTTTTGAAGGGTGCGCAGGTGTTCCGCCGAGGTGCTTTCAGCGGCGGTGATGTTTCCGTTTCCTTTGGGGATCGTGTTTTTTGCAAGGATATTGTTTTTCCTTCGTCCCTGAATGTTTCTTCCTTTACCATATTACCCGGTTTCGTTGATGTGCATGTGCATCTTCGGGAGCCGGGTTTTTCTTATAAGGAGACCATCCGCACCGGTACGCTGGCGGCGGCCCACGGCGGCTATACCGCCGTATGCGCCATGCCGAATCTGAAGCCGGTGCCGGACAGCATGGAGACGCTGCAAATGGAGCTGGACGCCATTCAAAAAGACGCCGTGATCCGCGTTCTGCCCTACGGGGCCATCACGAAAGGCGAGCAGGGCAGGGAACTGGCGGACTTGGACGCCATGGCCCCCTATGTGGTGGCTTTCTCCGACGACGGAAAGGGCGTTCAGGATCGTGATATGATGCGCCGCGCCATGCTGGAGGCCAAGCGCCTCGGCAAGCTGATCGTGGCCCACTGCGAGGACAATTCCCTCCTGCGGGGCGGCTACATCCATGACGGCGCCTATGCCCGCGCCCACGGACATCGGGGCATCTGCTCCGAGAGCGAGTGGCGGCCCATCCAGCGAGATCTGGAACTGGTGCGGGAGACGGGCTGCGGCTATCACGTCTGCCATATCTCCACCAAGGAGAGCGTCGCGCTCATCCGCAGGGCCAAGGCCGAGGGGCTGGATGTCACCTGCGAGACCGGCCCCCACTACCTGCTGCTGGACGATTCCTGCTTGCAGGAGGACGGCCGCTTCAAGATGAACCCGCCTCTGCGCGATAAGAGCGACCGGGAGGCGCTGCTGGAGGGTTTGGCGGACGGAACCATCGACATGATCGCCACGGATCACGCCCCCCACAGCGCCGAGGAAAAGGGAAGGGGACTGGAAAAAAGCGCCATGGGCATCGTGGGACTGGAAACGGCCTTCCCGCTGCTCTACACCTACCTTGTAAAGCCCGGTGTCATTTCCATGGAACGGCTCATGGAGCTGCTCCACGACGCGCCTTGCCACCGTTTCAACATTCCGGCGGACACCGGCTTTACCGTGTTCGACCTGAACGACAGCTACCGCGTCGACCCGACGGACTTCCTCTCTATGGGCCGGGCCACGCCCTTTGCGGGCTGGAGTGTACAGGGCCGCTGCCTGCTGACAGCGACGGGCGAGGGCGCTGTGTGGTGCGATGAGGAGCGGCTGTTAAGAGGAGAGAGACTGTGAAACAAACAAATCTGACAATACTTGAAAACACACGGTTGGCCGACGGCATCTACCGTCTGCGGCTGGCTGGGGACACCTCCGCCATCACCGCGCCGGGGCAGTTCGTGAACCTGAAACTCTCCGGCTTTTTCCTCCGCCGCCCCATCTCCGTGTGCGATTGGGAGAACGGGGAAGTGACCCTTATTTATAAGGTCTTGGGCCACGGCACCGAGGCCATGACGGGCATGGCTGTCGGCACGGAGTTGGATGTGCTGACGGGCCTTGGCAACGGCTTTGACGTGTCCCGCAGTGGGGAACACCCCCTGCTGGTGGGCGGCGGCGTGGGTATCCCGCCGCTGTATGGCCTTGCCAAGCGGCTGACCGCACAAGGTAAGCGCGTCACCGCCGTGCTGGGCTTTAACCGAAAATCCGAGATTTTTTTAGCGGAGGAATTTCGGGCGCTGGGTGCGGAGGTCGTCATCGCCACCGCCGACGGCAGCGCGGGCATCCACGGCCTTGTGACCGATGGCATGGCCGCCGTGTCCGACTATACCTATCTCTACACCTGCGGCCCGGAGCCGATGCTCAAGGCGGTGTACGCTGATTGCAAGACCTCCGGCCAGTTCAGCTTTGAGGAGCGGATGGGCTGCGGCTTCGGTGCCTGCATGGGCTGCTCCTGCGAGACGAAATACGGCAATAAGCGCATCTGTAAGGATGGCCCCGTGCTGGAAAAGGAGGAGATCGTATGGTGAATACAAAAGTGACCCTCTGCGGCATTGAGATGGACAACCCCATTATCCCCGCCAGCGGCACCTTCGGCTTTGGCTATGAGTTCGCCGAGCTGTATGACATCGATATGCTGGGCACCTTCTCCTTCAAGGGTACGACACGCGAGCCCCGCTTTGGAAACCCCACCCCCCGCATCGCGGAGTACGCGGGCGGACTGCTGAACGCTGTGGGTCTGCAAAACCCCGGCGTGGACGCGGTGATCGCGGAGGAGCTGCCAAAGCTCAAGCAGGTATTTCACAAGCCGGTGATGGCGAATGTCAGCGGCTTTTCCGTGGCGGAATACGCCGAGGTCTGCGAGAAGTTAGACGCGCAGGAGCAGGTGGGCTGGTTGGAGGTCAACATCTCCTGTCCCAACGTCCACGGCGGCGGCGCGGCCTTCGGCGCGGATCCCAAGTCCGCCGCCGAGGTGACGAAGGCTGTCCGGGCGGTGACGAAAAAGCCCATCATTTTGAAGTTGTCCCCCACAGCGGCTGATATTGCCGCCGTTGCCAAGGCCTGCGAGGACGCGGGGGCCGACGGCGTGAGCCTTATCAACACCATGCCGGGTATGCGGATCGATCTGAAGCGCCGCCGTCCGCTGCTGGCCAACACCACCGGCGGTATGTCCGGCCCGGGGATGTTCCCGCTGGCGGTGCGGATGGTGTATCAGGTCTACGAGGCCGTTTCCATCCCCATCGTGGGCATGGGCGGCGTGACGAGCGCGCAGGACGTTCTGGAGCTGATGCTCGCGGGCGCGACGGCGGTCGGCGTGGGCGCGGCGAACCTTGTGGAGCCGTATGCCTGCAAGACCATTATCGAAGATCTGCCTGCCGTGATGGAACGGTACGGCATGGAAGATTTGACGAAGATCATAGGAGGAGCACATCATGGGTAAGGACGTTATCGTTGCGCTGGACTTTGACAGCAAGGAAAAGACACTGGCCTTTTTAGACCGCTTCACCGAGGAAAAGCCCTTTGTGAAGATCGGCATGGAGCTGTTTTACGCCGAAGGGCCCTCCATCGTGCGGGAAATTCGCGGTCGCGGACATAAAATCTTTTTGGATCTGAAGCTGCATGACATTCCCAACACCGTGAAAAAGGCCATGGCGGCCCTCTCCGCGCTGGATGTGGACATCGTGAACCTCCACGCCGCCGGAACGCGCGCGATGATGGCCGCCGCGCTGGAGGGGCTGACCCGTCCCGACGGCACGAGACCCCTGCTCATCGCCGTGACGCAGCTGACCTCGACCGATCAGGAGAGCATGGAGCGCGAGCTGTGGATCGAAAAGCCCATCGCCGAGGTGGTGATGCACTACGCCGAAAACGCGGCGCAGGCGGGGCTTGACGGCGTGGTGTGCTCTCCGCTGGAGGCGGGGGCAGTCCACCAGCGCTGCGGCAAGGACTTCCTCACCGTGACCCCCGGCGTCCGGTTCGCTGACGGGGACGCGGGCGACCAGAAACGGGTCACCACGCCGGCCAAGGCCAAAGAACTTGGCTCCGACTACATCGTGGTGGGCCGTCCCATCACGCAGGCGGAGGACCCCGCGGCCGCCTACCGCCGCTGCCGAGAGGAGTTCGTGGGCTGATGCGCTGGGATACAGTTCTCTTTGACATGGACGGAACGCTGACCGACTCGCAGGAGGGCATCGTAAAATCGGTGAGCTATGCGCTCGAGCGCCTTGGCCGCGAGCTGCCGCCGCGAGATACGCTGACTGCCTTCATCGGTCCGCCGCTCCACGAGAGCTTTTCGGCGATTTGCGGCATGAACGAGGCGGAGACGGAGCGGGCGGTCTGCGAATTTCGCGATTACTTCGCCCGCCGCGGCTGGGCGGAGAATGTGCCCTACGAGGGAATGGCGGAGTTTCTTGCCGCGCTGCACGCGGCGGGGCTGCGTCTGATCGTCGCCACCTCGAAGCCTGAGAGCTTTGCACGCAAAATTTTAGAGCATTTTGCGCTGGAGCGTTATTTCGACCTCATCTGCGGCTCCCATCCGGAGGACAGGGCCAGCGCGGACAAGGCGAGCGTCGTGCGCACGGCGCTCACGCGCGCCGGCGTGACGGGACGCGCCGTCATGGTCGGCGACCGCTGCCACGACATATACGGGGCGCACGCCAACGGCCTTGAGGCCATCGGCGTTCTCTACGGCTACGGCAGCCGTGAGGAGCTGAGCGCTGCCGGGGCGGACTTTCTGGCCGCCGACCTCAACGAGCTGAAAACAGCATTGCTTCAACAATAAAAAAACAGGGAGGAAAATGGACATGGACATCAGCAGCAAAATCGCACAGGGCCTGCTCTCCATCGGCGCGGTCTTTCTGCGCCCGCAGGAGCCATTCATTTGGGCGAGCGGCATCAAAAGCCCCATCTATTGCGATAACCGCCTCATTCTCACCGCTCCCGCCGTGCGCGATACAGTCGAGCGCGCCATCGCGGACACGGTGCGCCGCGAGTTCCCGCAGGCGGAGGTTTTGATGGGCACCGCCACGGCGGGCATCGCCCACGCCGCCATCGCCGCGCATCTGCTCGGCCTGCCCATGGGCTATGTGCGCTCGGGCAGCAAGGACCACGGCAGAAAAAACCAGATCGAGGGCAGGCTCGAGGCGGGGCAGAGGGTCGTCGTGATCGAGGACCTCATCTCCACCGGCGGCAGCGTGCTGGATACGGTCGCGGCGCTGCGCGAGGCAGGCGCCGAGGTGCTCGGCGTTGTGAGCATCTTCACCTACGGCATGAAAAAGGGCGTCGAGCGCATGGCCGAGGCGAAGGTCAAGAGCGTGAGCCTGACAAATTTGGATACCATCGCCCGCGTGGGCGCAGAGGAGCATTACATCACAGAGGCGGATGTCGCGCGGCTGCTGGCCTTCCGCGACGACCCCGCCGACGAAAGCTGGATCACAAAAGGAGGAACAAACTGATATGAAAAGCCTGATCGACATTCTGGAGCTCTCCGAGCAGGAGATCATGGAGCTGGTGAATACCGCCGGCGACATCATCGACCATCCCGCCGAATACGCACACAAGTGCGACGGCAAGATCCTCGCGACCCTCTTTTTCGAGCCCTCCACCCGCACCCGTCTGAGCTTTGAGAGCGCGATGCTCTCCCTCGGCGGCAAGGTGCTCGGCTTCTCGGAAGCGAAAAGCTCGTCCGCTGCCAAGGGCGAGAGCGTGGCGGACACGATCCGCACTGTGAGCTGCTACAGCGACATCATCGCCATGCGCCATCCCAAGGAGGGCGCGCCGCTGGTGGCGTCCATGCACTCGCTCGTGCCCGTCATCAACGCAGGCGACGGCGGCCACAACCACCCCACGCAGACGCTCACCGACCTTCTGACCATCCACCGCGAGATGGGACGCTTTGAAAACCTCACCGTCGGTCTCTGCGGCGACCTCAAATTCGGCCGCACGGTGCACTCCCTTGTCTCCGCGATGAGCCGCTACCCCGGCGTCCGCTTTGTGCTCATCTCACCCGAGGAGCTCAAGCTGCCGCGCTATGTCAAGGAGCAGTACATCAAGTCCAAGAATATCCCCTACACGCAGTCCACCGACCTCGAGGCCGTCATGCCGGAGCTGGACATCCTCTACATGACGCGCGTGCAGCGCGAGCGCTTCTTCAACGAGGAAGACTATCTGCGCCTCAAGGACAGCTACATCCTCACGCCCGACAAGCTCAGGGGCGCGAAGGAGTCTCTTCGCATCCTGCATCCGCTGCCGCGTGTGAACGAGATCTCCGTCGCCGTGGACGACGACCCGCGCGCGTGCTACTTCAAGCAGGTGCAGTACGGCAAGTACATCCGCATGGCGCTGATCCTCAAGCTGTTGGAAATCAAGTGAGAAAGGAAGTGCGACACAATGATCATTGACTCTATTCAAAACGGCATCGTCATCGACCACATCACCGCGGGCAAATCCATGGAGCTCTATCAGATCCTCGGCCTCGATCAGCTTGACTGCACGGTGGCCATCCTCAAAAATGTTACGAGCGGCAAGCTCGGCTGCAAGGACATCATCAAGATCGACCGCGAAATGGACCTTGACTGGGACCTGATCGGCTATGTCGATCCGAGCATCACCGTCAACATCATCCGCGATGGGAAACTTGTGGAAAAGCGCACGCTCAAGTTGCCTGAGCGCATCCGCGGCGTGCTCAAGTGCAAAAACCCACGCTGCATCACCTCCGTTGAGCAGGAGCTGCCGCAGGAGTTTGTGCTAACGGATCGTGAAAAGCGCGTTTACCGCTGCCGCTACTGCGAAACGCAGGCGGGTAAATAGGCTTTTGTAAGGCAGAAGTCGAGAAGATCCTGCTTGCAGAGAAGTATGCAGAATCAGACAAGCCTCGACGCACAGGGAGCCTCCTCTCAGCACGCTGTACTGTCCGGGCGCAAAGCCGAAGGCTTCAGATGCACCATGGAGGATGCTCGGCATATCATCACAATAGAGAGAATCTTCGGAGGCCCTCTATTGCAGCGATGCAGGATCAATGAAAGCTCTTTATCAATTAGGACATGGCGATGAAGGGCCCGGAGCATGTTCTTCTGTTTTGCACTGTAATCATGGCAGAGAGAGACGTAAGGAATATCCCCGGCCAAGCCGGGGATATTCCTTACGCGGGCAAAGCTCCATGCTGTCGGCCACGCCTCATGTGGCGTTGGTATAGTCTGCTAAACTTCTTCTGCCACTTCATTTCTGAATGGTCTCCCGTTGCTTTACAGCTTGTAGCTGCCAGACAGCATTTCTACTATAACAGGGAGATTTCTTTTTCCGCAATAGTCTCAGCCTGCTCCCGCCGCTTTCGATACTCCTCCAGATACCGGTCCAGACAGACCTTGTTGACGGTAGCCGAGATCGTGCTGCGCAGGAGATCCTTGGCATCAGACTCGGTTTCACCAAGTCCCTCCACTGCAGGAGCGACACCAAACGCTGCGCCGAGCATATTCTCAAACTCATCGCAGAAGTAGTCATAGGCGGTCTGAAGGGGATAGCACTCCTCCTGTATGCTAAACATCAGTCGAAGCCCCTCCAAAGGAACAACAGGCTTGACCACCGCGATGAACAGAAGCCGCGCAAGATGTTCGGCTGTATACAGCTTTTTTTGAGGGGCAGGCACCAGCTTCTGCTTGACATAGTTGCTCACCATGGAGCCAGTCAGTTCAGGCTCTCCTAACGGTGCCAACCGGGCGTTGATATAGCGCACCACCTGCTCCAGATACAGTCCGACCTCCGGGATTTGTGCATAGCGCGGCAGACGGAAGGCCGCGATGTCCGCTGTGATTCTGTTTTGCACTTCTTTTTCCATATTGTTAAAGCGATGAGCAAAACAGGCGGAAGGAGCAGCCCACAAACAAGGCAAATGGGAATCAAAAGAGCTTGGGGCATCTCAAGGGCGCAAAAACCATAGCGCGGTAAACCCCGCACCTGAAAAAGGTATGGAAAAGGCAGATCAGGCGGAACGCCGAAGCTGTTTGGCAGAACGGTAGGAGTGAGAACCATGCAGAACGGCGGCCAGCGCAACCGCTAAAGCGGAGATGTGGCCCGTGTGTTGAGGTTTGCCGCGCTGGCGCCGTTGCGCACCCACAGGCGTTCCTGACCTGTGGATTTGAAACGGGAATTGTAACGCTCGCACTCTGTACGCAAGGCGTATGTCCTCTTGAAACAGAGGCAGCTACGGTCAATGGAAAGTCTGTAGTCATCGGGAACGGTTTTATATTTCGTGCAGCCCCGGTTTTTCTTGCCGTTATTCCAGTTCTTGTGGTTGCAGGGGCATTCGCCGGTTTTGGACTGGCGGAAGGGGCAGCAGAATTTCTGCCGGGTAAGCCCATTGTCGGTGGTCTTGCCATCCTTGTGCATAGCCAGCCCGGCCGCGCAGACCGGATTACCGGCAGAAAGTGCCTTTGAATCTTTCGTGCTGCGTGGATTGAGGGGGATAAAAGCCTCGCCCTTATAGACCGATTTCACAGTGTTGTAGATGCTTTTCACGTCATAGCCCTTATCGACAAGGAAGGCGCATTCCTTCAAAGAGATCGTCTGATCCGCGGCCGCGAGGATCTCAGCGGCGACGGCGGAATCGGCGATATTGCCCGGCGTGGTCAGCTCGTAGAGTGGCAGCCCGGAGATGCAGTCCACCAGCACATGACTTTTGTATCCCCAGTAGAACTCGTACCGGCGCTCATTGTGCTGGTTGGAGGCCGAGTGGACCCCCAGAGCGCAGTCTGGGTCGCTTTTCGGGTGGTTTTCCTTGGAGAACTTGTTTTTTGCAAAGGACTTCGGGTTGTTCTGCTTTGTATTTGCTGCAACGGGTGTGGAGTCCAGACCAACGAAGGAGGCGTCCACGATCCCCATCTCATAGAGTTTCTTCAACTGTGCCGCCATGATTTCTTTCAATGCAGCGTTATCCATTTTTTTGAGGAAACGGTCATACGTCCAGTAGGACGGCAACGGCTCCATGATATTGAAACCGCAGTAGCGGGCAATGGGCCGGTTGTTGTCCAGATAATCCGCCAAATCTGTGATTTGTGAGAACCCCTCACATTTCATAACAATAAACGCGCAGACCATGGCTTCTTTTGGGGAAGCCCCGCCGCCCGGTTGCCGCTCTGGGCAGCGTGAAGTCCAAGCTGCTGAAAAGCTTGTCGTAGAACATGGCGGCGCTTTGGGATGTGAACAGCGTCACATCCTGGATGATTTCCTGTCGGTAGATAGCGGCCAGCCCCTTTCTGGTTGGTTTTCTCTCAAGTCAATTTTACCAAAAAGGGGCTCCGCTTTCTATATCATATGAGTGATTTCCGGTTTCAGCCATGACCGGAAACCATTGCAATTACTACTCTTTTGGAGTTTTGCTCATGGCTGGTGGTTACCAAAAAGGAGGTGCCGCAATGTACGACTACATGAAAGCCCTGCAAAAGCGCTTTGACCGTCAGTCGCATCCAGAATTGAACAAGCAGGCCGAATACGCGCAGGAGGAACTGCGGCGGGACATGGACACTGCGGGGCGCAGAAAGCTGCTGCGGCTGTTGGACGCGCAGAACACATTGCTGGTTGAATCCAAGCTGATGAGCTTCACGGCGGGCTTCAAGCTGGCGTGGGGCATGGCGAAAGAGCTGGAGGCAGATGGGCTCTACTCCTTCGAACGGGAGGAAGAAGAACGCATCTGCCATCCGGCGGAACAGGAGGACTAGATGTCGAAACGAAGACCGGACGGTGACGGCATGGTGCGCAAGCGAGAGGACGGACGCTGGGAAGGGCGTATCGTTATCGGCCATAAAGAAAAAGTGGTCTCCGATGAGACCGTGGATGAGGTTGGCCTGAAGTTCGCAAAGAAAATGTCCAAGGCTGCGTCGATTGCAGCTCGCGCATTTAAAGAGTGTGTCCGCCGTGCCACCCTTCCTAACTATGAAGAACTGCGCAAGGAAGAAGAAGCAGTGGCTGAAATGATTTATCAGACGGAAGACTGCAAGCGTGGACTGACCTCCTTGGCCGAGAACGAGAACGGGCCTATGTGTGAGTTCCTCGGGCAGTAAAAGCGTCTGTTCAGATAAAAATTAACCGCAATCGAATACCCAGATTATAAAAATCAAAGGAGAAAAGAAAATGGTTAATTCCTCGACAATGACCCTGATCGTAATTGTTATGGCGATTTATTTTATTGGCATGATTGCGATTAGCTGGATGGGAAGAAAATACGGCAAGAATTTTGACGATTTTATCAGCGCCGGCAGAAATTGTACAACGCTGATGATTATTGGCTTCGCTGTCGGTTCACACATTGGTAACGGTTATGTCGTCGGCGGCGCGGCAAGCGGCGCAGCGGTCGGCCTGAGCGGCGCGTGGTACGGCATCGGCTGCGCTCTCAGCTATTTGGTAGTTGCACTGATTTTGAATCACCGTGTTTATACAAGATGGCGTATGACATGCGCGGGATCCAGCAGATTATCCCGTTCAGTAAGAAAATCTTCAATGTCTCTATGCAGCTCCCTGGAACGGCGGAGAATGAAGCACTGTGGGAGATTGCAAAGACGCAGGGCGGAGCTGCAATGGATGCAGAATTCACTCGACAGGCGCGTGCGCTTCGAGAGAAAGAGCGAAAGTTCAGAGACCCTTCTGAAATCAATTTCTAACATCTTTCGATTCCTTGCCAAAAGGTGTGCAAAGAGCTGTCAGATGATCCTACTGCCAGCTCTTTGCCCATTGCTTGCGGATAAGGACAGAGGAGGTGCGAGGTGAAAAAAGCGACGGTCGGATTTCTGGCGGGTGCAGGCTCGGCGGTGATTATGGGGCTGTCGTGGTATGCGACAAAGCGCATCAGTCAAATTAGCGGTGCCTACTTTGCTGTGACAGGCAAGGCCAGCACGGAGTACTGCGGCCGGATCTGCGACAGCGGCGTGATCTCACCGGAGGAGTTCTCCCGCTGGCTGAAGGAGTCGTGAGAAAGAGGTGCCGCTAAACCAATGTCCTAATGGCGGTGAATGTGCAAAGTGGAAAGCGGATGATCCTTTTCATAAAACCTCCTGTTTTCGAAACTTTATGAGATTTCTTTGTCAGCGCAGGAACAGCCGCAGACCATTCGATGCGATGGCCTGCGGCTGTCGGTAATCTTTGATTATGGCATCCCACGCCGTGGGGTGACCCTTCCATATGGAAGGGGACGCTGCTCTGCATCAATTCTAAATCTGTCATTTCCGCCGACACACCCCGAAGAGGCCCTCTCTTGCCCCTGTGGGACAATTCGTTTTCTGTGCGGTGGAAGCGAAACTTCTCGCACAGGTCAGCCCGACCTTTTCGCAAGAAATTGGGGATCGGTCTGCGGGCATCCTGACTCGAAAAAGTGGCGAAGTCATTTTTTCGACAGCCGAAAACCACCAGTTTACTGATGGTTACTATTCTTGCGGCAGGAAGAAGCAAGCTGCTGCCGCAGGCATCAGGTCAGGGGAGAAAAACCGTAGCTGTTGGACAGCGCGTCAATTTTCTGCCCTGCCTTGCACATGGGACAATCCTTGACAAGGCTGGTCACATATCCGGGGATATCCTCCGGTGAAAACAGGCTGATCACGGGAATGTCGCCCACTTGCTTCAAGGCGCTGAAGACGGCTGCGACCCCCTGCGTGGTGCCACCGTAATACTCGATGCACTCGAGTGCGCGAGCCGCGGTCTTTCCCGAATTCACCGTGGAGATCAGCAGCAGGACATTCTTTTCGGACACCATGGGGCGAAGATTATTCCGGAAGATCAGAAGTCCGTTGGAATCGTGCTCCGGTGTGACGACGCAGACATTTTTTTCACTGCTCAGGGAAAAGAGATTCTTCTGAGAGAGCTGGCGGGCGAGAAACGTACCGATGACCTCGCTGCCGTCCAAGCAGACGACCGTATCGATCTCCTTTTCATAGACATAGTGATTGGCAAGAGAGGCGGCAGCGATATCGGCCATTGCACATTCATGCTTCATGCGGGTGATGTCGAGATAATGGCTGTTGTGAGAGTGGCGGGTCACAAAATGCCCATGGTATGCGGTCAGCTTCAAATCGTTTGCTTTTCTGGATTTGATGATCATTGAACTCATAGCTCCGTCCTCCTTTTTGTTTTTTATGCGTTGATGGGAAAAGAGAGAATTCAGCGATTCTTTTTAGCTTCCAGATAGTCGTTCAGTTCGGAATTGATGATATCCGTGATGAACATGTGGCCCGGGGCATGGGTGATAGCAATGGGCGGTTTCGCATTTTCCACCGCCGCCTGCGGCGTCACGCCGCAGGGCCAAAACACGGGAATCTCACCCTCGTAGAAATCAACTGCCTCGCCGTAGTCAGGCTTCATCACATCGGCAACGCCGACCTCGGCGGCATCGCCCATGTGGACGGGCGCGCCGTGGACATTCGGCATTTTGACGGTGATGTCATACGCCTTTTTGGCGTTTTCCGGCGTCATGGGGCGCATAGAGCAGACCATGGGGCCGCAGAACGGACCGGCTGGCTCGGTCATGATATTGGTCTTGAACATCGGTACATTGCGTCCTTGCGCGATGTGACGGATCTCGATACCCTCGCGCATGAGCGTTTCCTCGAATGAGAATGAACAGCCGATCAGGAAGCCGACATAGCCCTCTTTCCAGTAGTCGCTCACATCGGTCAGCTCCTTGCCATCCCACTTGCCATCGCGGTAGATGCGATACTTGGGAATGTCAGTGCAGATGTTGCCGCCCTCGCCCATATCGTGCGTCTCGGGCGTACCCCGGATAATCTCAAGGATCGGGCAGGGGAAGGGGTTGCGCTTGGCAAATTCCTCAAAATCTCCCGCGTATTCCGGCGGAAGAATGATAAGGTTGGCCTGTGCGTAGCCGCGACACATACCGGCGGTTGGGAAGTCGATGACACCCTCGCGGATGAGCTTGCGAACCTCGCTCGGCTTCTTATCGATATAAGGGGTAATATCAAAGGCCATGTGTCGTTCCTCCTATTACTATTATTTTTTGCGTTTTAGGGCTGCGTCAACGATTCATGGCGCCGCGCAGGCAGCGCAGCGCAGCGTGCTGGGCAAGCAGCGCCTCCTGTGCGGTGGTGATGGACACCTTTTCAAAGCGCACCCTGTCGCCCGCTTTGAGTTGGGCGAGGATGCGGAAGTCCGCGGAGATGACATTGGCGATCTTCGTGTAGCCGCCAGTGGTCTGGCGGTCGGCCAGCATGATGATCGGCTTGCCCGCAGAGGGTACCTGAATCGCGCCGAAGGCAATGCCGTCGGAGATGATGTTGCCGTCCTTGATGTGTTCGATCAGCTCGCCGTCAAGGCGGCAGCCCATGCGGTCGAACTCCGGTGTAAGGGTGTAAACGCTGCTGAGAAAGGTCATAGCGCCAAGCTCGGTGAAGGCGTCGTCCTGTGGGCCGAGCACGACGCGCAGCTTATACTCTGCGCGCGGCACGAACTCAGGTGAAATGTGGCGCACGCCGAGGTTCTTGAGGTCGGTCTTGGGCGCGCGGAAAGCGATGACGTCGTCCTTTTGCAGCTTGCGTCCCTGATAGCCGCCGATCTTCGCTTTCATGTCCGTTGAGCGGCTGCCCATGACCACGGGGATATCGAGTCCGCCCGCGAACGCCACGAAAGCGCGGCAGCCGGTGCGCAGCATGGTGAAGCGCAGCGTCTGACCCGCGTTCACGGGAACGGCGCGGTAGGTGTCGATGCTCTGACCGTCGAGCGTTGCACCGAGGTCTCCGCCGGTGATGGCGATGATGTTGGGCGCATCAAAGCGGAGGTGGGGCCCCATCATCGTGCATTCGAGCACAGCCTCGCCCTCATCGTTGTCGACGAGGATGTTGGCGATAGACGCGCTGCGCGGATCCATCACGCCGGAGACGGACACGCCGTACTGCTGGTAGCCGATGCGGCCGAGATCCTGTACGCTGGTGAGCATGCCAGGGTTGAGAATGGTGATGCTCATGCCTGCTCCGCCTCCTTTCTCGGGTAGGTGTGGACCGTATAGCCGCTGGAGGCCTCCAGCGCGGCGATACGGTCAAATTCCGCCTGATCGATGGCGTAGAATTTGATGTACTGGCCTGCCTTGGGCAGGATGGGAACGGCACGGTCAGGGTCGTACATGCGCACGGGCGTGCGGCCGATAAGCTGCCAGCCGCCCGGGGAGTCGATGGGATATACGCCCGTCTGGCTGCCGGCGATGCCGACGCTGCCGGCGGGAATCCTGACACGAGGTTGGGCAAGGCGCGGCGCGGCAATTTCCTCGCTCATACCGCCAAGATAGGTGAAACCGGGGGTAAAGCCCAGCATATAGATGAGATATTCCGTGGAGGTGTGAATCCGGATGACCTCCTCAGGCGTTTTGTGATTGTGCTCGGCAACAAAGCCAAGGTCGGGGCCCATTTCATCCCCGCCGTAGAGCACGGGGATCTCCAACACATCGCTTGGCGGAATCCGGATGTGGTCAAGCTGATTGAGCAGGCCCTTGAGTTTCTTGACAAGCGCACCGTAGGGGATGACCTCAGGGTCGTAGTGAACCATCAGCGAGCGGTAGGTCGGCACGAGTTCCACGATCCCGGGGAGTTTGCTCTCGGTGAGCGCGATGCTGAACGCACGAATCTGTGCGTTGATGTGCTCACTGATCTCGTTGCCGAATTCCACGGTTACGGCTGAGTCGCCGCTGAGCAGGAATCTGACGTCGGACATATCGTTCTCCTTTCAGGCGGAGCCGGTCTGTGGGACAGACCGGCTCGCGGAATGGTGCAGGTTCGTTACGCGAAGAGCTTGGTAAGGTTGGGCAGCGCCGTGACGGCAAGGTAGCCCGCGACACCGACCACACACCAGCCAAGAACCTGTAGCCACACAGGGTGCTTGTACTCGCCGACGATGGACTTCTTGTGGCAGCCAAGCAGCATGCAGCACAGGGAAATTGGCAGGATCAGACCGTTGAGTGCGCCAGCTAGGATGACCATGCGCTTTGCACCACCAAGAATTGCCATAACGAGCGTGGAGAAGGCGATAAAGCCGACGATGAACCACTTGTCATTCTTGGCGATGAAGGGGTGAACAGTCTTGAGGAATGAGACAGAGGTATAGGCCGCGCCAATGACGGAGGTGATACCGGCAGAGAACAGTGCGAGACCGAAGAGACGGTAGCCGATGTCGCCGGCAGCAAGGCGGAAAGCCTCGGCTGCGGGGTTGGCAGCGCTGGTGACGGCCGTGACATTTTCCGCCACGACGACCGTACCGGCCGTGCAGACGCCGAGCACGCACAGGAACAGCAGAATACGAACGCTGCCCGAGACGCAGATGCCGGTCAGGACGGACTTGCGGAAGTGCTTGACTTCCTCAGGCTTGCCGCCCCAGCCCGCATCGAGCAGCTTGTGTGCGCCGGAGAAGGTGATGTAACCGCCGCAGGAGCCGCCGAGCAGCGTGACCATGACGGGAATGAGTTCCTTGGGATTCTCAGGGGTAAAGATATGGGCGACCGCATCGCCGACGGGGGGCTTTGCCATGAAAGCCACGACCAGCATGACGACGATAATAATGCCGCCGAGGATCTGGGCGACCCTGCCGACGATGTCGTTTGCCTTCTTGGAAAGGAAAATGCAGATAGCAAGCACGCCGCCGATGATGACACCGGCCTTTTCGGGAATGCCGATCATGGCATTGAAGCCGAGTGACACGCCGCCGACATTGCCGATATTGAACGCAAGACCGCCGAGCACAACAAGCACGACAAGAAGATACCCGAGACCGGGAAGGACCTTATTGGCAATCTCCTGACCGCGCAGGCCGGAAACGCCGACGATGGACCATACATTGGTCTGCGCGATCATATCCATGATGATGACGCAGACGATGACGAAAGCGAAAGAAGAGAGATACTTTGCGGTGAATTGCGAGGTCTGGGTCAGAAAGCCGGGGCCGATGGCGGATGTCGCCATCAGAAAGGCCGCGCCAAGGCTGACGGAAAGTGAGCGCTTCTGGGTAGTTTCGTTACTCATGATCATCCTCCTGAAATATTGCCGCAGTGCGGCAGATTTGGGGTGTTGGTCTTTGCGGAACGGAACAGCTGGAAACGAGGCTCTTTTTATACGATCTCGCGGATGGGGGCAATCTCCACGCCACGGGCGGTGAGCTGCGTGCGGATATTTTTGACGAATTCGACGGCCGAAGGGTTGTCACCGTGGACACAGATGGAGTGAGCCGCGATTTCGACCTCCTCGCCGGTGATGGCCGTGACCTTGCCATCGGTGACCATGCGGACGGTGCGCGCGATGGCCTCGTCCTTATTGTGGATGACGGCGCCGGGCAGCTTGCGCGGCACAAGCGAGCCGTCAGCCTGATAGGCGCGGTCGGCAAAGACCTCGTTTGCGACGCGCAAGCCCAACTGCTTGCCTGCATCAATCATCTTGCTGTTGGCAAGGCCAAGCAGGATAATGTTCTTGTCTACCTCGGCAATCGCCTCGGCGATGGCAAGCGCCAGATCCATGTCTTTACCAGCCATGTTGTAGAGAGCGCCGTGGGGCTTGCAGTGCTGGAGCCTGATACCCTCTGCCGCAGCGAAGGCCATCAGCGCGCCGAGCTGGTACTTGACATACGCCTTGACCTCCTTGGGCGAGACGACCATGTTCCTGCGGCCAAAGCCCATCAGATCGGGGAAGCCCGGGTGTGCGCCGACGGCGACGCCTGCCGCCTTGGCTGCGGCAACGGTCTTTTCCATCACCAACGGATCTCCTGCGTGATAGCCACAGGCCACATTGACAGAGGAAACATGCGCGATGACCTCGTTGTCGAGCCCGATGGTATACGCGCCGAAGCTCTCGCCGAGGTCGCTGTTGAGATCTACCTTGTACATACTGAAATACCCTCCTTTTCATAGTTGGTCTACAAGGTTTTCGAGCAAACGGCGTTCCAATTTAATCAATGGAAGCGCTCTTTCAAAAATGCCTGCTCTCCTCTCCCTTGATGATGTTATTTTACAGGATACCGCCGGAAAAAGCAAGAATAATAATACAAGGTCTTAGTTGTCACAACAGCAGTATAATTCTGTCTTGCAAAATGCGATTTCGCAGGTTGACAGTGGCAGTCTTCCTCCTTGATGACAGCATCCCGCGTCGTGGGGCGGCCCCGGCGCGGGTTTTCTGTTATTTCATCGGGCGAAGGATTTGATCATCGAGGACGCTACAAAGCCATCACCGAAGCAACTCTGGCGAGGCTTTGCCTTTGACCACATAAAATGCCACAGACATGTGTAGAACACATGGAAAACTCAGGCCTCAAGATGTTAGAGAATGAATTAAAATCGAGAAAAAACCGCTAAAAGCGACTAAAAGTGCAGAAAAAAAGCAACAGCTCTTTGATTTGTCTCTTGCAGCGAAAAGAGAACAGCGCAGCGTCAAGGCGAAAAGCCCGTCCGCTGCGCTGTCCGATGTTCGCTTATGGGGTCATGCCAGCAGCTTTGATGTTTAGCCGTATGTCAGCCGGTCACTTCTTGCAGCGCCAGAGGAAGGTCACGATCTGACCGCGGGTGCAGTCGTTGTCGGAGCCGAACAGTCCGCCGCCGATGCCGGTGGTGATGCCCTTCTTCGCTGCCCACGCCACTGCGTCTGCATAGAAGGCCGTGGTGGAAACATCGCTGAACTCGGCTTTGTCGCTGACTGCGGGGCTGCCGGAGGCACGATAGAGGAAGGTCACGCTCTGCGCACGGGTGCAGGTGGCATCGGGACTGAACTTGCCGTCGCCGGTGCCGCTGGTGATGCCGTTCTCCACGGCCCACGCCACGGCCTGCTCATAGAAGCTGCCGGGCTTCACATCGCCAAAGGCGGTGCCGGTGTTCTTGGGAGCGGGGCTGCCCGCCGCGCGCCACAGGAAGGTGACGATCTGCGCGCGGGTGCAGGGATCGTTGGGGCCGAACAGTCCATTGCCGATGCCGCCGGTGATCCCCTTCTCCTGCGCCCACTTGACCGCCTCGTAGTAGTAAGCGTTCGCAGGAACATCCTTGAAAAGCTGCTCCGGAACCTCCTCAACGAAGCTGGCCTTGATGGTGACCTTGCCGCTGGGCATCTTGAAGGTGTACTTGCCGTTCTTCTCGGTGAGCTTCAGCGCGTCGCCGCTGCGGTCGAGCACCTTGAGCATTTCGAGCTCGTAGCCCTTGTCGGGCGTCGCGGTGATGGTCACGATGTCGCCGTGGCTCGCGTTTCTGGGCGAAACGGTGATCGTACCGTTCTTGGTCTTATCCACGGTGATGGAGTAGCTCGGCGAGCTGCTGTCGCTGCTGCCGCCGCCACCGCCTTCATTGCCGCCTGTGCCGCTATTGCGCAGGATCGTCAGCGTGTAGGTTTTAGCACCGATTCCCACGACAATGTCGGTTGTGCCGCTGTTGGGGATGGCAACGGTTGCGCTGCCGCCGGTGGACAGATCCTGCCCGTTGATGCTCACGGGCTCGCCGCTTCCAGACACCGCTGTGACTAGCGTAGATGTTGCTCCGCTATCATTTTGCAGCGTATAGGTATAGTTCGTTCCGTTGGCGGTAAAATCGCCGAGCCCCACTGCCAGACCGTCAAAGGTCAAAAGGTCATCACCGGACACTGCGGCTCGCACCACTACGCGGGTGCCAAGCTGGGAGAAGGTGATTTTTTTCGCCTGGGAGGTTTCCCCGGGGATGGCACCGCCAATACCGGTCTTTTGCGTTTCCAGAACGGTCCCGGCAGCATCCAGCAGCGTGGCCACCAGCTCTGCGCTAGTCTGAGGCTGCAGGCAGTTGTTGCGCAGGGTAATGGCGGCGGTGCTGCGACCGTTGCCGTCGTTCCCCTGTGCCACATCCATCGTCAGCTTCTCTCCGGTGCGGGCCAGTGCGCCGGTCATATGGACGCTGGCCTCGCTGTCACTGCCGTCATACTCCGGCAGGCGCTGATTGCTTCCCGTTCCACCGATCTTGCCTTCCGCCCACGCCTCGGCGTACAGATAGGTACCCACATTGGGGATCTCGGGTTTGCCAATGGAGTTCATATACCTGCCCAGATCATAGGTCAGGTCCAGTGTAAAGGTTCCCTGATCGATGCGGGCGAGGGCGCTGTCTTCGGAAATGGTGATTTCATTACCACTAACCTGTACGCCGTTTGTGGTGTAGACTACCTCTGCAGGTTTGGTATGCAGATCATCCGCATAGAACGCAAGCTTCACCTCGCGTTTCTTTCCGCCGGCCAGCGTGGCGGCAGAGGAATTATAGAGGGTCATGCGCACCGTGCGCTTGCCGGCGCTCTCCGCAATCACTTCCATTTGCGAGATGCCAATGTCGGGATAATCCAGATACACTGTGCCGTTTTCGTGGATGCCGCCGGCGGCGGTGATGGTATAGCTCGGGTCGGTCACGCTGGTTCCCACATGGTGCCAGACGGTAAGGGTGGTGCTTTCATTGGGCAGCAGTGTTTCCGTAAGGGTGGCGGTTTCCCTGCTGCCAAGCTTGACCGTTAGGTTTTTCACATCGTTCAGCCCGGTGTTGCGGATGGTAAAGCGAATGGGTGTCAGGCTGTTCAGCGCCAGCGTTGCATAATCCACACCGATCTGTTCCACTGCCACCGCATCGGTGACAAAATCAGAGGCAGCGGTATAGAGGATCGTTTCCTCACCCGGAACGGTCACGCCGCCGATTACCTTCGGGTTTTCATCGTCATACCGGGTGGCCTGAATGACAGCCTGCACCTGATTGGTGCCGCTGACATAGGCATCAAAGTGGTCAGCCAGCGTGCGATCTGGCAGCTTTGCCAGTTCCAATGGTGCGGAGAGCGTGTAGGTATTTGCGTCATAGCGCAGCTTGGCCGCCTTCAAAATGCCGTGATCTACCGCGCCCTCGGCGTTATTGACAGTCTCATTCCAGACGATGGTAAGATCATTGAGGCTGCGATACCCCCCGCTGAGGGAAGCGAAGCGGAAGTCTCCGCCCACGACGGCGCTGCCGCTGCTGGTCAGGGCAGACAGAGAGCCGGGGAAACTGTTGGACATGGTGCCGCTGCCGTCCACAGCCAACAGCTGGATATCGCTGCTGCCGCCTCGGACACTATGCCAACCGATGACAAATCGGTCGCCCCTGCTGCCGAAGTTGGCTGCAACGACCTGGGGGTTTTCGTCAAGATTGCTGTCACAGGTCGCCAGCATGGCTGTACCGGGCGTTCCGTCAGCAGCCACGGTACAATAGGCGATCTCGTAGGCGGAGGTATCTCCGGTTCCGCTGCGGTCCAGCGAGTAAACCGCCATAGCGGTTCCGTCGGGCAGCATGGCCGCCTGCAACGCCTTCACGCTGCCAGTAGCACCGTTATAAAGCATTTTGGCATCCCTCCAGGTGCGGTTAGTGCTGTCATAGCAACTGTACATGATACAATCTCTGGTCGTGAAGGTCAGCAGGCTGTTGCTGCCCTGCGTACCGGGATCGGGGGTGTAGACGCTGCGCCAGAACACGATGGCCTTGCCGTCGTCGCCCACTGCCGTGGCTGGGGCCAGATCCGGCGTGCCGTCGTCGGTTAGGCGGGTGGAAGTCCAGGCTGCGCCGTCATAGACGGACACTACGATCTCCGTGCTGTTCATCAGCAGGTTTTGCTCTTCCAATGTCACGTCATCACCGGCATCTTTACCCGGTAGCTCGGTGCCCATGCGAACCCAAGCCGCCGCCGCGAAGCTTTCAGTGCCGGACAAAGAAACGCTTGTGTCGCCGTAGCCGGAGAACCCTGCGGGATCGTCAATTTTCTGGGAGGTAGAATAGACGCCGCCAGTGAGGGTGGAGAAATGTGCCCGGCTGGCGTAAATACTGCTGCTGTCGCCGTCGTTGATGTAGGCCAATACCTTCCCGTCATCGCTGAGCTGTGGATAGGATGTGGGGTTGGCATTGGTCTGGATGCTTTCCAGCCCACTAGGGGAGGAGTTCAGAGAGAACAGCACCATCCGCCGCTGGGGCTGGCCCCAGGTACGGGCATATTGCTCCAGATAGTCCCGGCTTTGGAGCGTTGCACTGGCAGAAGCCACCTGCATTCCGCTCCGGGCCGCCGCCATCCGCAGCGAGGCAAGGCTCAGCCCACTGGTGGCGTTCTTCCAGTAGTTGTCGATTGTTTCCCAGTCATTAAAAGTCTTGGTGGCTCCAAGGCGTCCGGAGGCGATCACCGCCTCGTAGGAGATAAACAGGAAGCTGGCCACAAATTTGATTCCCACTTCGCTTGTGATCCCAAGGGCCTGACCGTTGATCTGGCGCTTTTTCTCGTCGGCAAGATAGGTGCGGGAGAGGAACTTATTCTGACTGTCCACATCCAAATTGCCGAATAGGCCGATCTTCAGCGCCACGACCGAATAGTCAAAGCCAATGCCGCCAAACGCGTGGACATAGGCGTTGATACGCAGCGTGGTCAAAAAGTCATTCACTGCCGTGGCTGTGGGATCGCTCCAGGCAAGATCCTGTCCCTGCTGGCCGTAGCGCACTGCGGTACGGAAATCCAGCTGAATGGCGCCACCCAGTTCAAAGGTTGCTGTCAACGGCACGGGGCCAGCCATGGCGTTCACGCTGAAGGTGAAGCCCACGCCAACGCCGGCGGTAAAGCCGCCGCCTACGGTAAAAACCTCCCACTCCTTTTTTTCGGCGTTATAGCGGATCTCCGCTTCGTAAAAGCCCTCCAACTGCAAGTTGAGATCCGTGTTGGTGACCTTGCCGGCTATGGAGTTGGCTTTGTATTCCCCCTTGGGATCATAGGTGCCCTTGGCCATCTGGCTCAGGTCCCCGGTACCGGGCACGCCCACTTCCAGGTTCTGCGTCAGCACATTCGCACTCAACGCCACGCCGTCCTCGGAATAGTCCATGTCCTCCATCTCCAGCGTATTGTACCCGGCCCAAATCATGGCACGGAACACGGAGGGATCTTCGCTGGGGGTGATGATCATTTTGAACACGGATGTGTCCACCGGACCGTTCAGCTCACCCAGCCGTCCGGTCAGCGCCTTGAGAATGTTACTATCGCCCACTTCGCCAAATTTGTATTGACTCACTTCACTGGAGGAAGCCATCGTCGCCAGAATACCGGTGACGCGGTCATCCTCTGTCACCTTGGGCACTCGGGTCAGGTCAACGACCCGGAAGGGCATTATTTTCTCCTGCAGCAGGCTGCCGTTCAGGCTCAGCTGCGTTTTCATACCCACATCCTTGCCGTCGGCGATCCATCCAGAGGTGGTCATGGTGGCCTCGGTGAGGGTCAGATCGTTTTCCGCTACAGGGATGGATGAGAAGGGATACTGCTTGGTACTGCTGCTCTGGGCGGCAGGAAGAACGCCGTATTCGTCCGCCAGTTTGAGACTGTAATTCCGCGCGTCGGCAATCTTCTCGCCCCAGAGGAACATGGTGGTGTGCAGGCTTGCTGTTTTGAAGCTGCTGTTAGGGCCAATCTTCCCGGTCGAGCTGCGGACATCCACCTTCTGACCGTTGGCAAGACCGTAATCAACGCTTTGCGCCACAATGAAGGGTTTGTTTGCCTCCCCCGCCGGCACGCGCTCCAGAGAGACAACGCCCTCTGCGGTGCGCATTACATCGTCCACGCCCAGCTTGCCGTTGACGGTCAGCAGCAGCGGATAGTACTTGTCGCCGTCAATTGCGCTGATCTCCAGAATGTACTCCAGCTGATCCAGAGCGGAAAGCGCCGTGGTGTTGCTCTCGCCCTTTTCGGCCGACCAGAACTGGGTGGAATCCAGATAGACGGTTATATTTCCCGCCGCATCCGTGATATAGGTGTCGCCGGTGATGCCGCTGACAAGTGCTCCTGCCGCGGAGCCCAGCTTGGCTGCCTCGCAGTAGCCTCCGTTTTTATAAACGCCGCCGCGAACGGTCACCGTCTTGTTCGCCAGCGGATCGCCGCCCGGTTTGATGAGCGTCACAGATGCCCGGGCGACTGGCCGAAGGCTGAAGGTATTCAAGGGATAAAGCTGCAGCTTTGTGGCATCCCGCTCGCCGGAACGCAGATTTTCTTTATAGATGGTGCCCAGATAAATATCCCCACCGGTGCCGGACCGCAGAGACACCTCACTGGCGATTCCGTTGGGTTCGTAAAGCGCCAGCACGCCATCACTGTTGGTCGTGACCGTTTTGGGCGCACCTTTGCCGTCGGTGTATTGCAGCGTAGTTTCCGCCGCAGGCGTCAGCTGGAAGAGATAGAACTTATTTTGCAGCGTCTCCGCTGTCACCTGTACGGCGGCGCTCATGCCCGTGGCGGCATGGGTAGCCGTGACGGTTGCGGTGCCGTTGGCCCGGCCGGACAGCGCCATTTTGGTTTCGGGAAGGTAGGAAGCAAAGGAGAAGTTTCTGATGTCCTCATACAGTCCGCCCTGCTTGTAGTTGACGGAAATGGCATTGTTGTTGTCGGAGGCCCACTCGATGCCGTCTTTAAAGGAGTTCCATCCGTACTTGTCATAGTTGATGCCGATGTACTCGATCAGCCCCAACTCCTGGCGCAGCTGCAAAATTTCAGCTGTAACGGTGGGCAGGCTGCCGCTGACCTTGGAGGTATTGTCCATCGTCAGCGCAGAAATCAGGTTACCTTTGTCGTCCTGCACCTTCAGTGCGTCGGCATCGTAGACATACAGGGGGAAGGAGTCGGTGCTGGGAGATTCCTCACCGGGGTTCTCCACGCTCAAAACCACTTGATAGGTGTCCTTCAGATTGCCTTTTTTCACACTCTCTAATGACAGGGAGCAGCTCCCGGAGGTGCCGGATAGGCGCTCACTGTCCACCACTTTGGTGGTGTTGTTGTCCTCTGTGACCCGGGTAATGGTCAGCGTGGGCTGTTGAGCGGCGCCGACAGTGGCATTTTCCACCGACCAGTCGATATTGACGGCGCCGTCGGTATCCTTGAGGTAAATGCTCTGGGGCGGTGTCAGCTTGGCCGTGGCAGGCGGCGCCTGCACGATGATCCAGGCAAGTGCCGACAGGCGGACGTCCTCACTCCCGGCGTTGGGGTGCGGCATGGAGACCAATACCGTGTAGGCAGGGGTATTGCCGTTGGAGAGCATGGAGAGCACATTCTCCGGGATCCGCACGCTGTTTTCACCTTTGCCGGCAGTATAAGTCGCAACGGGCTTAAGGCCGCTCAGCGTCGCCTCATTCTTGTGGTTGCCCTTATACAGTTCGATCGTGTAATGGAACTCTTTGCCCTGTGCCATCTGCGCGGCGTTGGAGCTCCACAGCACGGTGGCGGGCTGATTTTTCCGCGTCACGATGGACGAGTTGCCGGGGATCACCAGTGCCAGGGAATCGCCCGCCGTCACGGTATAGGGCTTTGACTCGCCCGTCACATCATCGTTGGTAGTGTCCTCAGTCCCGTTGTCCGCCGTAAAGGTAAAGGTGACGGCTCCCACCTTGGTTCCTGTGGTGGCAACAACGCCGGTATCCTCGTTGATGGTGGCAATGTCCGGGTCACTGCTGCTCCATTTGCCGGTGGTGTAGCTGGCCGGCTCATCGTTTTCCCCCAAAACCTCTGCCTTAAGCGTGGGGCGGGTGGTTGCGGCGAGGGAAATCGTATAGTCGGCGTCATTCGCTTCCGAGACGACCTTCACCGTGTGCGCGGAAACTTTCCTTTGCACCGTGAACTGCCGGGTCAGGGGAAGAACATTCACCCAGTCAGGATCGGCTTTCGTGCCCTCGTTGGCCTGCAGCGTCACCGTATAGGTGCGGTTGAAATCAGAGGGTGGTGCGATTTCGTAGTCGCTAATGGTGAAGCCTCCGCTCTCTGTGTCCAGATAGACCTGCAGATGGGTCGGTTCAACCGCGGAGTCGTACCTCAGCTCGAGGCGGAAGGGGGCTTCCTTCTGCTCTGTTCCTGTCGGGGTGTGATAATTGCTGTATTTGGTCTTGTAGACCTCCGCCATGTTGGCGTCCATCGTGAACGATGCCTTGCCGTTGCCGTAGGCGGCGGTTAGTGCGGTGGGAGCGTTGCGCATCAAGACGCTCTTCAGCGCAACGCCGGCAATCTCCTTGATTTGATAGTGTGTGGTATCCAGCGCATGGCCGAAAACATCTTCCACGCCGGTCATACCATTGACGGTGACCGTGGTGGCATCCGTATCCTGCACTGGGTACCAGAGCATTGCCGTGACACCGCAGCTGTTCATGGAAAGCGCATCGGCGCTATACTCCTTGCCATTGATGGTCACGCGGGCGTTGCTAAGCTCCACGAACTCGTTAAAGGTAACTGTGATGGGCACGTGCTGTCCGCTGGCATAGGTTCCCGCCGGGGCCATGACGCTTTGAATGATGGGGGCGTCCGTGTCCACCAGCCTGGCGGAGACGTTGCTGGTCTTGGCGGTGGCGGAGGTATTTGGTCTTTCGCATACCTTATCAGCGTTCAGATACAGTTCGAAGGGCAGATAGTACTGCTGATTCTCTCTGTTTTTCGTGGTAGACTGCAGGGAGATGCTGACCGTACTGCCCTTGTTGATCGTACAGTCCGGCGGTCTTGTTTCGCCGCCGCTGAGCGTCAGAGCTGTTCCATTGAGCTTGTACTCCGTCAGATAGAACGGGGCATAGACTTGAGGGGTTCTAGAATTAGGATTGCCATACGGCGCAGGGCCGGTATAGGCAGCTATGTCTCTGCTCCAGTCAAGCTCGATTCTGGCGTCGATTTGGTATGACTGATAAAATTTGGTGGAGCTGTCGGGAAGCACCGAGTTGCGGGCACCCTCCAAAACTCTGATGGTATCGCTTAGCGCAACGAAGTCCGAATTGTTGGCACCGGTGCCGGCAGTGTATTCATTCGCCAGCAAAGGAATCAACATATCCCGATATATTACGTTTGTATTTTCGTGTTTTTTATTATAGCTCGGCGCGGTCATTGATGTTTCTATTGTGGGGGCGTCAACCGTCTTTATTAGCTTGAGCTGACAGTGGTCGGCATAACCGGCGCCGTCATAGAACACCAGATTTTTCGCATCGTAAAATTCAATCATCCCCAGCAGGTCGCCATAGGAATAAGTATTATCGTGCCAGGCTTTGTTATTTCCTTTGGTTTTAACCTCGACAGTGATTTTTTGATTACTTAAACTGAAAGTCGAGCCTACGTCATAGGTCAGCTTGTAGGACCCGTCGCCTTTGGCGACCCCACTCGCATTGCCTATCGAGACCTCCACACCGGTGATATACTCGCTGAGCTGGCCTTTTTGAATGCGGTAGGAAAAGCTGACCGGTTTTCCGCCGTATACAGTAAACTCCCCGGATCTCCAGCTGTTGTTTACTTCGTTCCCCAGCGTTTGGCTCATCATGCCGCTCATATCCACCGTCTCAACGCCCTCAGGCTCTGTGGCAGAGGCGGAATACCGCAAGCTGATGCCCTGCAGCTCCAGCTGCTCCATCAGGCTGTTGAGATTCTTCAGAGATTCCCCGGCAAACTCCCTGCCGGAGAAATAGGTGTCCTTGATCCGCTGCAGCTCCTGTTCGATTTGGATCATGGTCTTCAAATCGCCCAGCGCCACCGGAGTCCCATCCACGTCGGCTATGCGGGTGAGATCCGTGGCGGGATCTTCCAGCAGCTCCATGACAGCCGCCAGTGTCAACACCCGGCCGTCCAGCGTGATGGTTTGATCCACCTTGAAATTGCCGTCTTCATCCAGCAGCCCCAAAGCGTTCAGCATGGAAAGCACCTGGTCGCTGCTGCCGCCAGTCAGGGCGGAGAGCTGCTCCAAAATCGCCTGATTTTCCTCGGGCGTGTTGCCCAGCGAATCGCTCACCGCTGCAAACGCCGCTGTCGGCAGCATGGTCAGCACCATGCAGCAGACGAGCAGTATGCTAAGTATTCGTTTTTTCATTGGCTTTTCTCCTCCTGTTCGTGTCGGTTCGGTTTGTCCGCCCCGCCTTTTTTCTGGTTTTCTCTGTTTCTGAGCCGGAAGCACAGCGCGGTGATCGCTGCCGCCGCGGCAAAGGAGACGACGGCCACCAGCACATAGCCGCCCGCGTCCTCCCGCAGCAGCATCGCGCCGAACACGCCCCATGCGGCTGTCTGTCCCGGCCCGACGACCGTGCCCGCTGTCTGCATCAGCACCGCGAACAGCAGCAAACACGCTGCGGAGAGGCTTATTGCCTCGCGCCGCTGTCTTCGGCGGGTGTTTTCCCGCACCCGCTGCTTGACGAGTGCGACCCGTCTTGCGGTATCGTACATATCGTTTGAACCTCCTCTCTGGATTTTTTGAAATGCGGCTTAAAAACCCCTTCACTTATATAGGTACAAAAAATCGAAAAAACTCTCACCCAAAACGCAAAATTTTTCAAAAAAATTTGAGAGCCGCCAAAAGCAGCTCTCAGGGAGTGGTTATTCGGTTATTTCCTCTGCCCGAGGCGGAAAGCGGACAGCTTTCCCGCCGCCACCAGCAGCACCGGCAGGGCGTAGGACACATACTGTGCCGCGCCGCCGTGGGCGATGAGCAGATTATAGATGGCGTGGAGGGTGATGGCCGCGCCCAGCAGGCCGCAGGTGCCTGCGATTTTCAGCCACG
>OGLH01000150.1_pt1 | contig 32079 bp, 30 predicted proteins | sample 1572791 | NCBI WGS metagenome assembly OGLH01 (sample SAMEA2581913, study PRJEB24529) | metagenome | biome: Human gut stool | place: China | collected 2011
TATGTTTTCCCATTCCTTTTTTCTTAGGTTCCAAAATTGTTTGTGTAGTCCTTGCTCTCTTTCGGTTCCTTCTTTTGCGTACTCAACTGCGAGGGTTAGAGCTTCGCAGAGGCTTTCGGCTTGACGCTGAGTGATGGAATAGCGACGTGTTCTCATGTCTTAAATACCTCCTGTAAATTTTCTGTTGTCAAGGTCCAATGCCGGCATAAATGCAATAGCATAGCCTCCGCTGCATGCAAGGGCGCGCAGCGCTTGCCTTGCCCTTGCATGCTTAGGCGGTGGCTATGCTTGCATCGATGCCCGGCATGGCTTGACAAACAGAAATACAAGCAGGTATCAACGACATGAGACCGTAGGTCTCACATCGTTATAGACCGACCTCGCAGGCTGTTCTCCCTTGCTGTCGGTTGGGAAGAAGTAATACCCCAACCGAATTTCCAAAAATTTGCAAAAAGGTCTTGCAAATGGGGATACGATATCCCCCCGCAACGGAAATGTTGTAATTTTGGATATCTGTGACAATTTCAGCTTCGGCAAAATCAGGAGGGAGAACAATGTCGTTACCGAAAGAAAGCCAAATCTTACGAAGCTCATCACAGAGGAGAGAACCATCGGCGAAATAAGATTCGAAATAAGGCTTAAGATCAAGAGTAACGTCCTGACCATCACGAGAACGAGTACGACGCTTCAACTCAACCTCATAACGAACGATATAGGAATCCTCGGGAACCTCAAGAGGATCACCGGAAAGAAGATCAAGAAGCTGATACTGAGGATCTTCAAGAGACTTGTTATAGATACGGAAATAGCGATCGGAAGAACGAGCACCAATATAAACCGTGGAAGAATCACCATCAGCATGAACAACGTAACGCTTAGCCTTACGAGTATCCATAGTCTCAAGCTGATGGGCGAAGCACTGAGCAAGGAAAGAACGCCAAGCGGACTTAGTCATGAGAATGTCAAAGCAAAAATCCAAGCGTGTAATATGAGCCTGTTCACCGCCAGTTTGCAGCCGATCATAGAGAATCGGGAGAGTAGTGCGGAAGTGCTCACAGCCAACGCCGGAGATACGTGCAACATGCGGATTCTGAACAGAACCACAGGCATCATTATAGTAAAGACCAAGAGGAGAATGATAAGGACTTTTTTCCGAGTTATAAATCTGCATCCAATGCAAATCCGTATCACCAGCCAAGCAATTAGAAAGAGCTTGAAGCGAGCAAGTACCAGAAGTGAAAGCCATCGTGCAATAGTCCATTTTTACTACGTATTTCATAGTGCATACTCCTATCTCAGTTTTTTCCTCGCTGATAGAGTATCAATATCGTACCCCCATACATTTTCGGAAATTTCAAAAATTTTCGCAGAAATAGCAGGCGTTTCGGGAATCGGCGCGAAAAAATGGGTAGACGGAAGGGTAGACGGCGATCCTCTTGGAAAACCCGCAAGCCCTTGCGCCCCAGGCGTTTCGGCGGGTAGACATCGGGTAGACATGGGCGGTTTTGAACAAAACGGATCGTCAAAGTGTACAAAAAAGCGCCCTTCGGCGCTTTTTTCAAAAGGACTCATTTTCAGGTTTTCACGATCCGCTTTTTTCCGCACTTCGGACAGGTCAATTCGACCGTTCCGACGCTGCGCGGCACACGGCAATAGGCGCCGCAGGAGCACTTCACATACTTGTGTTCCTTGTCGGCGCGGCGGGCCTTCGCTCCGCGCAGGGCGCTCTGCTTCGGCCCCCACCACTGCATGAATTTTGCGTTTTCCGCACGGCGCTTTTCGAGGTTGCGCGAGAACATACGGAACAGCAGATATACGCACAAAAAGAGCGTGGTATAGTGGATAAAGGCGGCAAATGCCTGCCCCGGCACCAAGGCGGGCAGCAGGCTGAGCACCAGCTCAGCGATAAACAAGGCCCAGCAGAGCTGGTCGGCGCCATTTCGACCGTACATGAAGCGCGCCATCGCGCAGCGAAGCGTATAAATGAAATTCTGCAAGATCCATCACACTTTCTATCAAAATTGCTTTTATTCTATATGATTTCGCCTAAATAGTAAAGAGGGCGCAAAAAAGTTTACGAAACGGCAATAATTGGTTTGACACAGGACGCTTCGTATGCTATGATACCGAAAGGAATAAGGGAGTAGCCAACGCCGCTGCGGCGTCGGGCGGGTCGTCATCACGGGGCTGCGCCCCCGGTCCGCTCATGAAATGGCGAGACTTTTACCGAAGGCGTCTTTGCAGCCGTCCGACGGTAAGAGTCTTTTTCTTTTCCCAAAACCAATTCTATGATACAGGAGTGTGTTGCATTTATGAGCTTTCTGCTTGACGGCTTTCGAGCCGTAACGTGGCAGCAAGGCGTGATGTACCTCGTGGGCTTCGCGCTCATCTACCTCGCCATCCAAAAGGACTATGAGCCCGCGCTGCTGCTGCCGATGGGCTTCGGCGCCATCCTCGTCAACCTGCCGAGCTCCGGCGTCCTCAACCAGATGGTCGAGGGCATCGGCGAGAGCCAGGGCATCATCCAGTGGCTCTTCGAGACCACCATCGAGGCCAGTGAGGCGCTGCCGCTGCTGCTGTTCATCGGCATCGGCGCGATGATCGACTTCGGCCCGCTGCTCTCAAATCCCAAGATGCTGCTCTTCGGCGCGGCGGCGCAGTTCGGCATCTTCTTCACCATGGTCGCTGCCGTCCTGCTCGGCTTCGACCTCGCGGACGCCGCCTCCATCGGCATCATCGGCGCGGCGGACGGTCCGACCTCCATCCTCGTCTCGCAGGTGCTGCACTCGAGCTACGTCGGCCCCATCGCCGTCGCGGCGTACTCTTACATGGCGCTCGTGCCGATCATTCAGCCCTTCGCCATCAAGCTCGTGACGACGAAAAAGGAGCGCCGCATCCGGATGCCCTACAACCCCAAGAACGTCTCGCGCACGCTGCGCATCTGCTTCCCCATCCTTGTGACCATCATCGCGGGCTTCATTGCGCCGATGTCCGTCTCGCTCGTCGGCTTCCTGATGTTCGGTAACCTCCTGCGCGAGTGCGGCTGCCTTGACCGTCTCTCCGAGACGGCGCAGAACACGCTGGCGAACCTCATCACGCTGCTGCTCGGCATCACGATCTCGTTCTCCATGCGCGCCGACCAGTTCGTGAACCGGAATACGCTCATCATCATGGGCCTTGGCCTCGTGGCGTTTGTGTTCGACTCCATCGCGGGCGTGATGTTCGCGAAGCTCCTCAACCTGTTCAGCAAGAAGAAGGTCAACCCGATGGTCGGCGCGGCAGGCATTTCGGCGTTCCCGATGTCCGCGCGCGTCATCCAGAAGATGGGGCTTGAGGCCGATCCGCAGAACCATCTGCTGATGCACGCGGTGGGCGCGAACGTGGCAGGGCAGATCGCAAGCGTCCTCGCGGGCGGCATGATCCTGAACCTCGTGCCGCAGCTCTTGAAGTAAGGAGGAACGGAAATGACAGCTTTGCAGGCAGCGCTCACGATCCTGTGGCAGGAGGATCTATGCAATGAAAAACCTTAAGAAAATCGCGACAGCACGGTTGCTCGTGATCATACTGCTGCTCGCCGTATGTATGGCGGGCTGCGCCGCACCGGCAGAGTCGAACGGCGGTATCCCTTCCAAAACGGACGCCCCGGCGGAGTCCGACAGCTCCGGCGCGCCGGCCGATGCGCCGCAGGCGCTGACGCTCCCCATTCTGGACGAGATCGACGCGGACGTTGCGGTCGGAACGGCAGGTTCCTCGCTGCTGGCCGTGCAGGCCGCGGTCAAGCTGCTGGACTGGGGCGTGAATACGGGCCTTGACACGGACGAGATCAGCGGCGCCGCCTCCGCATGGCTGACCACAAAGAACGATGATCGGACCGAGTGCCTGCAAAAGCTGGAACTGGTGGACGAGGCCTATCAAAAGCTGCTGACCGATGAAGCGCGGGAGCTGCTGGACGACGCCGGGTGCGCGGAGGTGGAGATCACCTGGGGCAGCGAGCCGGTCGAGCCCGTGGAAGCCATCATGCGCTCGGCGGGGCTGCGGGATGCCGACAGCGGCGATGACGCCGCGTGGGACGTAGCCGGGTTTGAAAAGAGTCTGCTGGAAAATTACGGTGTCACGCCGCATCACTATGAGGATCTGGGCGACGGTGTTTATCAGGTCTATGTGGAGATCGACGGCGAAATCGTTCCCTTTGTCACGGTCGATTCCGCGACTGGCGACTATCACGGGTGATCGCCTGGCCTATTTCCGGCGGAGAGCAGATGGGACGGGAAAGCCCCGCGGTCAGGCCCCGCTGCCCCAAATAGACTGAAGGGACCGTTCTCTGTGGAGGAGAACGGTCCCTTTTGCTGTGCTATTTGCTCACCAGCAGCTTTTTCATGCCGCGCTCGAGCCCATCCACGCTCAGCGGGTACATATCAATGAGCCGCGCGATGTGGCCGTAGCTCTGACCCCAATAGCCGCCGTAGCGCGGCGGCTCCTCGGGATTGAGCCAGATGAGATGGTCGTACTGTTCTTTGAAGCGCTTGAGCCAGTCCATGCCGGAGAGTGAGCCGCTGCCGGCGAAATAGTCATAGCGCTTTTCCGTCAGCTCGTACATATCCATCAGCGCGTCGCCGACGAAAATGACCTTGTACTCGCTGCCGAAATTCTTCAGCAGCCACTCGGTCGAAACGCCGTGCTCGCGGTACATCCGCGGGTCGGTGTAGACGCGCGAGTAGACGCAGTTGTGGAAGTAGTAGACGTGCAGCTCCTTGAAGTGGTTGGACTGCCGCGCCGCCTGAAAGAGCATCGAGCAGAGCTGAGAGTAGTAGCTCATCGAGCCGCCCGAGTCCATCAGCATCAGCACCTTGACGGTGTTGCGCCGCGGGCGCTTCCAGCGGACCTTGAGCGTGCCCGCGTTGTCGCAGGTGTCGCGGATGGTGCCGTCCACGTCGAACTCCGTCTTGTCGCCGAGCGACTGGTCGGAATACTGCCGCAGCAGGCGGAAAGCCATCTGGAACTGGCGGATGTCGAGCGTATTGTCGCGGCGGAAATCGCGGTACTTTCGCTCTCCCGCGACCTGAAAGGCGCGGCGGTAAACGCTCTCGCCGCCGACGCGGATGCCCTGCGGGCTGTGGCCGGCGTTGCCGAAGTTGGAGTAGCCGCCCGTGCCGATCCAGTACGAGCCGCCGTTGTGCTCCTCCTTCTGTTCCTTGAGACGCTCCTCAAACATCTTGAGAATCTCGTCGATGCTCTTTTCCGCATAGCCCTGCTCGCGCAGAAAGGCGCGGAACTCCTCAAGCGCGTTTTTCGGGTGGTTGAGCCAGTCCATCAACTCGTCCGGCAGCAGCTCCTCGGGGAAGGGCACGTCCTTGAAATACTCCAAAAACGCGGCGTCAAACTTGTCGTAGTCCGCCTCGCTCTTGACGAGCACGGCGCGGCAGAGGTCGTAAAAGCCCGTCAGCGTCGAGCGGTGCAGCCCGAGCAGCAGCCCCTCCATGAGCGTCATCCACTCGTTGAGTGAAACGCCGAAGCCGCGCTGGCGCAAAAGGTAGAAAAATCCGACAAACATGGGCTTACCGCATCCGGCGCTGCATCGCCGCGATGTCCTTGTCCTTTTTGAGCAGCACGCCGGCAAAGGGAATGTCCTTTGCGATGCGCGCGGGATCGACGCCGCCGAGCTGGAGCGCGCGGAGCCAGTCCACCAGCTCGCTCGTGGAGGGCTTTTTCTCGATGCTGTCGATCGAGCGCAGCCAATAGAACGCCTGCATCGCCTGTGCGAGCAGCGCTTCGTCGAGCTTGTCAAAGTGGACGCGGATGATCTTCTCCATCTGCTCCTGCGTGGGGAAGGCGATGTAGTGGAAGATGCAGCGGCGCAGGAAGGCGTCGGGCAGCTCCTTTTCCGCGTTGGACGTGATGATGACGATGGGGCGCTGCTTCGCCTTGACCGTCTCCTTCGTCTCGGGGATGTAGAACTCCATCTTGTCCAGTTCCCAGAGGAGGTCGTTCGGAAATTCCAGGTCGGCCTTGTCCACCTCGTCGATGAGCAGCACCACCTGCTCGTCGGAGGAGAATGCCTCGCCGAGCTTGCCGAGCTTGATGTATTTTGCGATGTCGTCCACGCCGGCGGAGCCGAACTGGCTGTCGTAGAGACGCTGGACGACGTCGTAGACGTACAGACCGTCCTGCGCCTTGGTGGTGGATTTCACGTTCCAGATGATGAGCTTCTTGCCCAGCGCGTCGGCGACGGCCTGCGCCAGCATGGTCTTGCCTGTGCCGGGCTCGCCCTTGATGAGCAGCGGCTTTTGCAGCGCCACGGCGATGTCCACCGCGCCCATCAGCTCGGGCGAGGCGACGTAGTTTTCGGTCCCGCGGAAGGAAACAGACATAGAAATACCTCGTTACATAAAAGTTTGATCCTATTTTACATAGCCGCGCCGTCGGTGTCAATGCGGAGCGGGGGAGAAAAAATACTAAAAAACACTCAAACGGTCGTTGCATTCTTGGAGCTGCTGTGCTATAATACAAAAAAGAATCCGATAAGGAGGCAGCGGACCATGAAAAAACTGACCAAAATGCAGCAGAAGGTCTATGATTACATCGCCCAATTCATGACCAAGTGGGGATATCCGCCCTCTGTGCGCGAGATCTGCGCAGAGCTGAATTTCAAGTCCCCGTCCACCGCGCATTTCCATATCCTGAATCTGGAGAAAAAGGGCTATCTGGAGCATGACGCCGGCAAGGGCCGCGCCATCCGGCTCAAGGGCGAGGCGCAGACCGCGCCTGCCGTGCCCGCCGCCCCTGCGGCACCGTCGAACGCCGTTGACTTCATGGAGGAGCGGGACGCGCGGGAGAACCGCATCCCCATCGTCGGCAACGTCGCCGCCGGCAGCCCCATCCTTGCGCAGGAGTGCGTGGAGGATTACCTGACCTTTGATACCGGCAGCCGCAGCGGCGAGTTCTTTGCCCTGCGCGTGCGCGGCGAATCTATGCTGGGCGTCGGCATCTTGCCGGACGATCTGGTCGTCGTCCGCCGCCAGCAGACCGCCAACAACGGGGAGATCGTCGTCGCCCTCATCGGGGACGAGGCCACGGTCAAGACCTTCAAAAAGCAGAACGGCGAGATCTGGCTCCTGCCCGCGAACCCCGACTACCAGCCCATCGACGGGCGGGAGTGCGAGGTGCTCGGCAAGGTCGTTGCCGTTGTGCGCCAGTATTGAGCCGGAAACCGACCCTGTATATTGAAAAAGCGTTTCGCGACCGAAAGCAGGTCGCGGAACGCTTTTTTATTGTTGGGAGAAACGCTCAGCTCTCCGAGCCGGAGAGGTGGAAGCGCCAATCCGCGAAGCCGTAAAACGGATCGGAAGCCGTTGGGGTCATGCCGTCCACGAGACCGGATGGCGTGAGCACCGTTTTGGACTTGAAGAGCAGCGGCGCAAAGGGCGTTTCCTCGGCAAAGCCCTTGACATACCGCTCGGCGGAGGCGTTCCCGCCGAGCAGGAAGGCGTCGTTCAGGCCGGAGAGCTGTTCGCTCACAAAGCCGCCGTAGTTCAGCGCGCCGCCGGCGTCGAGCAGTACGCCCGCGTCCCAGTCGGCGGTCAGGCGCACCTCGCCGAGGTAGAGATCGAAGCTGCCGACCTCCAGCGCGGCGGCGTATTCCCCCCACGGCAATTCGCGCACCGTGACCGTCAGCGCGGCGGTCGTGAGCTGGGCGCAGAGGCTTTCGGCGACCGCGCATCGGAAGGCATTCTCCTTGTTCACCAGCAGCGTCAGGCTGCGCGGGCGCGCGGCGGTCACGCCGGCAGTCTCCAGCGCGGCGGCGTACTCCTCCGCCGTGGTGCGGTACTCGTATGTCTTCGGATAGTCCGCGTCCTGCGGCGCGATGGGAAGCTGCGCCGCCGTGCCGTGCCCGGAGAGCAGGGAGGAGACAAGCGTGCCGCGGCCGATCACGCCGCTCATCGCGCGGCGCACCGCGGCGTCGTTGAGCGGAGTGCGGCTCAGGTTGAAGCCGAGGTACTGCATTGCCGCAGTCGGCACGTCGGTGGACTCCACCGCGCCGCCAACGGTCCGTGCGCCGGTGCCGGTCGGATCGAGGCAGAGGAAGTGGACGCTGCGGGAGGCGAACCGGCTCAGCGCGGTGTCGTTGTCCTTGACCGCGGCAAGCGCGATGCGCTCGAGCGGCAGAAAGCTGCCTTGCCAATGGGGATTTACGGTCAGCGCCGCGCCGTCGGCTGCCGTTGTGTAGACGTAGGGGCCGGTGCCGAGCGGAACGAGGTCGTTCTCCGTGCCGGCCTTGACGATGGGAATGTCCAGCAGGGCGGGGAAGCTGCCGTTTGCTTGCGTCAGCGTGACGATCAGCGTATGCGCGTCCTGCGCCTTCATCGAGGCGACGTTCGCAAAGCGCGCGCCGTAGCGCGCGGACTCCGCCGCGCGGCGGTAGGCCGCGAGCACGTCGTTCGCGGTGAGGGCTGTGCCGTCGGAAAAGACTGCGCTGCGCAGCGCGAAGGTCCACGTCAGCGCCTGGGCGTCGCAGCTGCTGTGCTCACACAGCACCGGCTGCGGCGCAAAGGAATTGTCGAGCGAGAAGAGCGGCTCGTAGAGCAGCGCGCCGACGGTCTGCTGCACGCCGTCGATGCAGGTCACGGGGTCAAAGGTCTGGCCCGAGAGATAGGGCAGGGTGAAGTCGGAGATCTGCGCCGGCTCGCGCTGCGGTTCCTCCTCCGACGGGGAGGACGGGTCGTCGTTCCAGAAGTCGTCCGGCTCCGGCTCGGCCTCCCAGCAGCCGGTCAGCGAGAGCGCGAGGACCAGCGCGAGCGCGAGCGCCGTCAGCCGCCGCGTCACAGGGCGTCCTCCGTCAGGACGATGACCGCCGCCATGCCGCCGCGCTCGCCGCCCATGCCGCGGTGCGACCAGTAGCGATCGGGGCGGCATTTGGTGCAGTCGGGGTGTACGTCGATGCGCGAGGGGTCCAGTCCGCTGCGCAGCAGCCACAGGCGGTTGATGGATTTGAGGTCGATGTGGTACTTGTCGCCGCAGCGCTCGATGCGCTCGTCCACGGCGGGGTCCATGAGCTCATGGAAGGCATCCGCCACGTCGCCGTCGGTCTCAAAGCAGCACTTGCCGATGGCGGGGCCGATGGCCGCGCGCATCGTGTAGGGGTCCGCGCCGTAAAGGCTCATCATTGTGACGAGCGCCTTGAGCACGATGCCGCTCGCCGTGCCGCGCCAGCCGGCGTGGATGGCGGCGATGGAGCGCGAGGTCGGGTCGTAGACCGTGATCATGCAGCAGTCCGTGCCGTAGGCAAAGAGCGGCAGGTTCGGCACGTTCGTGATGAGCGCGTCGGCGTCGTAGGGCCGCTCGTCCCAGCGAATTTTGCCGGCATCCTCCTCCCGCGCGACGCGCACGAGGTCGGAGTGGATCTGGCGGCAGCCGACGGCGCGCGAGGCGTCGAAGCCGACGGCGGCGCCGAGGCGGCGGTAATTTTCGAGGATGTTCTCCTCACGGTCGCCGCGGTTGCTCGCAAGGTTGAGCGAGTCGAACGGCGCGCGACTCACGCCGCCGTGACGGGTGGTGAAGGCGTGGCGCACGCCGCCGACGGAGAGCGTGCCGGCGGTGTCGAAGATCACGCCGTTGACGTTGTGCTCGGTAAAGGACATAAGGGACCTCCTTTCGCGCCTGCGGCGCGGGGAAATTTGCCGCGCACGGCGCGGCGGGGCTGCGGTGAATGGAAAGCTATTGCTGCTTTTTCAATAAATGAAAAGCGATATGGCAGATCAGATATACAAGGCTTTGTATCCCCCAAAAACAGGCAGCAACCAATGCTGCTCCGAACCATACCGGAAAACTGATAAACCCACCTGTTTGGAGAAATAAATGGGTATGTTTAAGGCCGCACAGCTCATAGGCGGGAAAGTACAGCAAAAAATAAAGGGGGATATTCAATAATGTATACCGCCAAGAAACGAACTTGTAAAATAACAACGGCAAACCGACCAGGCTTACCCAGAAAACATAATGCCCCATCTGACTCCGTGCGGGAGGGGAATTTAGTCCCAATAAATCATCGGAAACGATCAGGCAGAGCAGAATGGTTAAAATCCCCATTACTCCAGCCCAAAGCCATTTTTTGAAAATCCCGTGCTGATTCATTCATACCCTCCAATGATCCTGACTTGCCCGATCACCTCACAGGGTTTCCTCACCGCCGCATTCCAATGTTTCGCGAACGAAATGTGCCTGCAGATGACTTTCGGTGACCAGAACAGACTCCTGATGGAAGAAAGCGCACAGGTCCTTGGCGATATCCTTCACAACGGCCTTGTCAACGTCGATCAGGGTGAGGACCAGACTGGTCTCCCGGGCGTATTCTCCGCTTTCGTAAATATACCCGCCCTCCTGCACCTGAAAGGAAAAAGGCACTTTGTAGGAATAGCATACATTACGAAGCACCCTGATATACTTTTCGTTTTCAAAGAGCTGTGTGTTCGTCGACAGATCGTTCAGCCCAATGTAGATTTTTGACTCGACCATATTCAGCGCCCCCTGTGTGCCTGACCGATGCGAATTTATTTGTGTGACGTCCTCTTGCCCCATCCCACCGCAGGAGCGGCTGAGCGGAAAGAGAAGTAGGTCAGATCGTTTCAAAAAAACATGTGCATACCGTTGCTGACAGGTAATATGACATCGGCAGATCGAGGGTCAAGGGGCGGCGCCCCTTGCGTTCTCTTGGGGTTTCAAAGGGGGTATTCTCTTTCGGAAAGAGAATACCCCCTTTTGTTTTTACCGTCCGCAGCACTGCTTATTTTCCGCGCTGCCGCGCAGCGCAAAAAATGCCGGATGGCAGCTCGCTCGCCGCTGACGCGGCAACCGCTCGTATGCCGCGTATCAGCAGGCTGCGTCCGTTACCGTCCGCAGCACTGCTTATACTTTTTTCCGCTGCCGCAGGGGCAGGGGTCGTTGCGGCCGATCTTCTGTACCTTGCGCGGCTGCTTTTTCACGCTGCCGTCGCCCGCGGTGGTGGCGACGATGCCCTCGGCCACGCGCTCGCGCTTGACCTCGGCCTCGCTCTTGATGCGGGCGGAGAAGATGCGGCGCACGGTTTCGTCCTGAATGGCGGAGATCATCTCCTCGAACATCTCGAGGGATTCCTTCTTGTAGGCGTCGATGGGGTTGACCTGCGCGTAGGCGCGCAGGCGGATGCCCTGACGCAGCTCCTGCATGGCGTCGATGTGGTCCATCCAGTATTCGTCGACCACGCGCAGCAGCACCACGCGCTCAAGCTCGCGCATGATGGGGGAGGTGACGGCCTCCTCCTTGCGCTCGTAGGTGGTGACGGCGGCGTTGAAGAACAGCTCCGTCAGCTCGTCCTCGCCCATGGCGGCGAGCTCGGCGGGCGTTTCGGCGACCATGCCGCGCGGGAAGTACATACCCTCGAGGCTGCCGAGGATCTCGCGCACGCCGTCCTCGTCGAGCTTACCGTGCTCGCCGGAGTGGAGCGTGACCTGATTGGAAATGCCGCTGCGGATCATGCCGAAGATGGTATCCTTGAGGTTGCGGCCGTCGAGCACCTGCTTGCGCTGCCCGTAGATGATCTCGCGCTGCTTGTTCATCACGTCGTCGTATTCAAGCGTCGCCTTACGGGACTGGAAGTTGCGGGACTCGACGCTGGTCTGTGCGTTCTCAATGGACTTCGAGAGCATCTTGTTCTCGATGGGCGTGTCCTCGTCGAGGTTCATGCGGTCCATGAGGTTCGTGATGCGCTCACCGCCGAACAGGCGCAGCAGATCGTCCTCGAGCGAGAGGTAGAAGCGCGTCTCGCCCGGGTCGCCCTGACGGCCGGCACGGCCGCGGAGCTGATTGTCAATGCGGCGGGAGTCGTGGCGCTCGGTGCCCAAAATGTACAGGCCGCCGGCTTCACGCACTTTGTCCGCTTCTTCCTGAATTTCTTCTTTATACTTCTTTTCCAGATCCTGGAAAGTCTTGCGGGCGTTCAGGATCTCCTGATTGTCCGTCTCGGCAAAGCCGGTAGCCTCTGCAATCAGCTCATCGCTGAACTGCATCCGCTTCATCTCTGCCTTGGCCAGGAACTCGGCGTTACCGCCCAGCATAATATCCGTACCACGACCGGCCATATTGGTGGAGATGGTCACTGCGCCGAATTTACCGGCTTGGGCAATGATTTCTGCCTCGCGCTCGTGGTTCTTGGCGTTAAGCACATTGTGCTGGATATGCTCTTTCTTCAGCAGCTTGGACAGCTGCTCGCTCTTCTCAATGCTGATGGTACCCACCAGCACCGGCTGGCCCTTCTCGTGGCAGGCCTTGATTTGCTTGATTACGGCCCGGAACTTGCCCGCCTCGGTCTGGAAGATCACATCCGGATGGTCCACACGGATCAGCGGCTTGTTGGTGGGGATCTCCACCACATCCAGCTTGTAGATTTCGCTGAACTCGGCGGACTCGGTGGAGGCCGTACCGGTCATACCGGACAGCTTCTCATACAGACGGAAGTAATTTTGGAAGGTAATGGTGGCAAGAGTCTTGCTCTCGTGCTCCACCTTAACACCCTCTTTGGCCTCAATAGCCTGGTGCAGACCCTCGTTATAGCGACGGCCCAGCATAATACGGCCGGTGAATTCGTCTACGATCAGCACCTGACCGTCCTTGACCACATAGTCAATATCCCGGCGCATGACGCCGATGGCCTTGATGGCCTGGTCAATATGGTGCAGCAGGGTGGTGTTCTCAATATCCATCAGGTTGTCTACATGGAAGTAGGCCTCCGCTTTCTTTACGCCGTCCTGGGTCAGGGTGGCGGTACGGGCCTTCTCGTCTACGATAAAGTCGCCGTCATAGGTGGCCTCCGTGTCCTGCTTCTCGTCCATTTTGGCAACCTTCACCATCTTCAAGGTGCGGGCAAAGGCGTTGGCCTGGCGATACAGGTCGGTGGATTGCTCGCCCTTACCGCTGATGATCAGGGGGGTACGGGCCTCATCGATCAAGATGGAGTCTACCTCATCTACGATGGCAAACACATGGCCGCGCTGCACTTTTTGCTCCTTATACTGGACCATATTGTCTCGCAGGTAGTCAAAGCCCATCTCGTTGTTGGTGCCGTAGGTAATGTCGCAGTTGTAGGCCTCCTGGCGCTCCTCATTGGTCTTTTCGTGAATAATCAGACCCACGCTCAGCCCCAAGAACCGGTACAGCTTGCCCATCCATTCGGAGTCACGCTTGGCCAGGTAGTCGTTGACGGTGACAATGTGTACGCCGCGGCCGGTCAACGCGTTCAGATAAGCGGGCAGGGTCGCCACAAGGGTTTTACCTTCACCGGTCTTCATTTCCGCGATACGGCCCTGGTGCAGTACAATGCCGCCGACGATCTGGACGGGGAAGTGCTTCATACCCAGCACACGCCAGGCAGCCTCACGGCAGACGGCAAATGCGTCCGGCAAAATGTCGTCCAAAGTCTCGCCGTCCGCCAACCGGGTTTTTAAGACGGCGGTCTGTGCGGTCAGCTCTTTGTCGTCCATGGCCTGGTACTTCTCCTCCAGGTCCAGCACTTTCTGCTTGGTTTTGCCCAGGCGCTTGACTTCCTTTTTGGAGTAGTCGCCAAACAGGGCAGTAATGAATTTGTTTGCCATTTATTTTTCCACCTTATTGTGTATTTTCCAAAAATGATTTTGAAACGGTGCCTGATTTTTGCAGGCGTTAACAATCATTGTACCACAATTTGGCAAGATTGTCACTAAAAATATTATTTTTATATAATAATTACGGCGCCAAGGGTCAGTTGCTTGTGCTCTCTGTGGTGCTCTTGCTGCCGGTGAGTCCGGAGGTCAGGGACTTGACCGCTTGCAGCGCACCGCCGGAGACGGCGTTCTCCGCTGTGTCGTCAAAGCCCAGCATCAGGTTCTTTTTGCCGGCGGTAACGGTCAGGGTCACACTTACCGGGGTGGACTGCATCTTGGCAATGGCAATGCTGTCCGTCAGGCTTTTTAGGGAGGTGTTCAGCCAGGTCTCGTTATTCAGCAGACTCAGCATTTGCAGCGCAGAATACTTGCTTACCAGCGCCTTGGTAAATGCCGACGCAGTGTCTTTCAAGTCCTTGTTGCGCACGCTGACGGTGACGGTCTTGGCGTTCAGGTCTATGCCCTCGATGTTATATTCCAGGTTCTTGAACAGAGCCTTGCCCAGGTCCGCAAATTGGTCGTGCTTGTTGGCATAAGTGATGATCACGGACAGGGTCTTAGAGTCTACATATTTTTCCAGCTTCTTGGTGTCAAAACCCTTTAGGGCGTCAAAAGCGCTGTCCACGGTGGCGGTTACATTGGCCTCGGTCATGGCGGTGGAACCGGAGCAGCCGGCAAAGGAGAGGGCCAGCAGCAGCGCCAGCACCAGGGAAAGTAATTTTTTCATGGCGATGTTCCTTTCAAATTGCTTATAATATTATACAGATTAACGCCGCCTTTTGCAAGAGCCGGAGCGCAGTGTTTACATCCCGTTCAAACACCGGCAAAAGTCGAGAATGGGAACTTTAACGCAAATATTGCATATTGAAAGCATATATGGTATAATCTACAAATAAATATACTCCATGTTGCGCACCGGGGCGTCTCTTCTCCGGCGGCAGCGCGGATTTTGATAATCAAAGTGAGAGCGGATTTTATGGATAAAAAAAGCAAAAAAAAGTGGTTTGGTCCCACCAAGATCAAGCGGCTGTTTGATATTTGCGCCTCTTTTTTGGCGCTGGTGGTGCTGTCGCCGCTGTTTTTGGTGATCTGTATTGTAAACTTGTTTACCCCGGAGTGCTCTGTGTTCTTTAGTCATGAGCGGCGGGGACGGCGAGGCAAGCCCTTTACCATTTACAAGTTCCAGACCATGAAAAACAACACCCCCAACTGTGCCACCGGCGAGTTGGAGAATCCGGAACAGTACATTACAAAATTCGGCAAATTCCTGCGCAAGACCAGCCTGGACGAGTTGCCCCAGCTGTGGAATATTCTCAAAGGGGATATGAGCTTTGTGGGGCCGCGGCCGCTGATCTCCAGCGAAATGCGCGCCCACCGGCTGCGACTGGAATACGGGGTGTATCGCTTTCGGCCCGGGCTCACCGGCTGGGCCCAGATCAACGGGCGTGACAGCATTTCCCTGTTGCGCAAGATGAAGCTGGACAAGGAATACTGCGACAACTGGAGTCTGAAACTGGACCTGATCATTTTGCTTCGCTCCGTGGGCGCAGTGGTTAAGCAAGAGGGGTTCCACGAGGGCACCTATCATCGCCGATAAGGCAAAGGAAGTACGAATATTCCAGGAGCGGAGATACGGATATGGAAAGAAATTTTGTTGACGGTTATGTAGAATGGCAGGCCAACCCGGAGATCACCGGGGTAAACCGGCTGCCTCAGCACGCTACCTTTATGCCCTACGCCAGCTTTGAGGAGGCGCAAAAGGCAGAACGCTATGCCTCCTCTCGGTGCAAGGTGCTAAACGGCAAGTGGAAGTTTAAGCTCTATAAAAACTATGCGTACCGGCCGTCGGACTTTGCCCAGGTGCATTACGACACCCACAACTGGGACACGGTGCAAGTGCCCGGCTCTTGGCAAATGCAGGGCTACGACCAAAGCCAGTATTGCAATGTGCGTTATCCCTGGGAGGGGCACGAGGATATTTGCCCTCCGGCAGCCCCCACCAAGCACAACCCGGTGGGCTGCTATGTTAAGCGTATCCATGTAGGCGCCGATCTGCTGCAAAAGCGGGTAGTGCTGTGCTTTGAGGGTGTGGAGAGCGCTTTTTATCTCTATGTGAACGGCCAGCGGGTGGGCTACAGTGAGTCCAGCTTTAATCGGGCTGAGTTTGATGTGACCCGCTATCTGCAAGAGGGGTCCAATGTGATCGGCGTGGAGGTGTACCGTTGGTGCACCGGCTCCTGGCTGGAGTGCCAGGATATGTGGCGCCTGGGCGGTATCTTTCGGGATGTGTATCTTTATACCACCGAGCGGGAGTACATTCGGGACTTTGTGCTGAAAGCCCAGCCGGACGGCGAGATGAAAGACGGCTTTGTGGAGGTGCTGGTGAAGACCAACGGCGCCTACGAGGGGCTGTCGCTGGATATGAGCGTGCTGGACGCAGCGGGCAACACCGTGGCGCTGGACTGCCAGTACGCCAATGAGGATCACCGCACGATGCTGCGGGCCATTGTGGCCGGGGCAGACTTGTGGAGCAGTGAGCACCCGGCGCTTTACACCCTGGTGCTGACCTTAAAGAACAACGGCGCGCCTATTGAATATATTTCTACCAAATTCGGCTTTCGCAAGGTGGAGATCCTGGACGGCGTGATCCGTATTAACGACCGGCGTGTGGTGTTTAAGGGCACCAATCGCCACGAGTTTGACTGCCGCACCGGTCGGTATATCACCGAGGAAGTGATGCGGGACGATCTGGAGAAGATGAAACGGGCCAATATGAACGCGGTGCGCACTTCCCATTATCCCAACTGTCCCCGGTGGATGGAGCTGTGCGACGAGTACGGCATTTATGTGATCGATGAGAACAATATGGAAAGCCACGGCACCAACCGCTCCACCATCATTGGCTGCCCCCAAATTCCGGACTCCCGACCGGAGTGGGAAAAGGCATGTATGGATCGGATTCAGGCGCTGTATGAGCGGGACAAGAACTGCACCTGCGTGGTGTGCTGGTCTATGGGCAATGAGAGCCTGGGCGGCGAAACGCCTAAGAAAATGTACCGCTATTTGAAAAATGTGGATGATACCCGCTTTGTGCACTTTGAGTGCCACGGCGACCCGGAGGAGCAGAGCTTGTCCGATGTGCAGAGCAAAATGTATGCTAGACCCCGGGAATGTGAAGAATATGCTCTGACCCGGCGGGACGGTCGGCCGTACCTGCTTTGCGAGTACACCCACGCCATGGGCAATTCTTGTGGTTCTACGGACGAATATACCACCCTGTGGGATAAATATCCCTGCCTGCAAGGCGGCTTTGTGTGGGACTGGGTGGATCAGAGCATTCTCACCAAGGACGACCAGGGACGGGAATACCTGGCCTACGGCGGCGATTTTGGGGACGAGCCCAACGACGGCCATTTCTGCGGCAACGGGCTGCTGTTCGGTGATCGGCGGATTACCCCCAAGTATTACGAAATTCAAAAGCTGTATCAATATGTGGACTTCTGTGCCGTGGACCCGGTGCGGGGCCAAGTGGAGATCAAAAATAAATACCTGTTTACGGATTTGGCCGATTTTGAGCTGTACTGGTGTCAGTGCAGTGATAAAGGCGTGTTCAGGGACGGGGTTGTGGAAGTGCAGCTTGCGCCCGGTGAGAAGAAGGTGCTGGACCTGGAACTGGGTCGCCCCTGCAACACGGAATTCTATTTGAATTTGGAGCTGCGCACCAAGGAAAAGACCCTGTGGTGCCCGGCGGGCTTTGCGGTGGCCAAAGAGCAGTTTGTCATTGACGCCTTTGCTAACACATACGATGAATTGGTGGCGGACGCACCGCTGCTGGTGGACGATACCTACGGCTCTCTGCGGGTGATGAGCGATGATGTAAACATTCGCTTTGAGCGCCGGGAGCGCAACCAGCTGGTGAGTATTAAGGTAGGCGGCGAAGAGCTGCTGCAAGGTCCCATGCGCTTTAACTTCTGGCGGGCGCTGACGGATAATGACCGAGGCACCCGGGCCGGCTCTCGGCTGGGCTGCTGGCGAGACGCCGGCGACACCCCCGGGATTTACAACAACACCAAGTGGTCTATTGAGAATTACAAAATTTTGGACGGCGGCAAAAAGGTGGTTGTGGTCAGCGGCGCTACTGTGTGCACCCAGCCGGAGTGCAAGGGCCAGGTGGTCTACACCATTACCTCCAAGGGTATGGAAGTGGATATGCAATTCTTCCCCAACGACGCTTTGCCGGAGATCCCGGAGGTGGGGCTGCTGTTTGAGCTGCCGCCGGATTTTGAAAATCTGACTTACCTGGGTGCCGGGCCGGAGGAAAATTACATTGATCGGTGCAACGCGGCGCAGATCGGGCTGTACAACACCACGGTTACCGACCTTTATACCGATTATTTGAAACCCCAGGAGTGCGGCAATCGCACCGGTGTGCGCTACGCCACCCTGGTGGGGCAGAAGAAGGTGTTTAGCCTGGTGGCGGAGCCGGTGATGGAGCTGAATGTAAGCCACTGGCTGCCCAAGGAGATTGAGAATACCTGGCACGGCAAGGATCTGCCACCGGTGACCAAGACCGTGGTGCGCTGCATTGCCCGGCAGCAGGGCGTAGGCGGCTACGACAGCTGGGGCGCCCACTGCAATGAGAAATACAAGAACAAGACGGATAAGACCTATCGCTTAAAGTTCCAGATCCGGTTTTAATTACCGGTAATCGGCCGATTCTTAAGAAAAAATAAAGTTTTACAGGACATTACGCCCTTTATTAAACTTAGGCTTGACTTTTTGATTCCTTAGTATTATATTTGATACACAGAATTTGACTGAAATTGCAGGAACCGCCGCCTTTCGGCGGCGTGCCTGCGTATAGAGAGGTTAAGTATTATGGCTTTCAAAGAAACAGTGACAGCTGTTGTCGTAAAAAACGCGATCAAGTATGCGCGTAAGGATTTTGATAAGAACGCACCCCGCATTCTCAGCCTGATGGAGATGGCGGATGTAAAGAAGGTTAACCGTTCCACCTATGCCGGTTTGCACAAGGTGCTGGATGACCCGAATAACAACTGGATGCGCTTTGCCAGAGATTTGGTTTGCAATACAGATGAGCATGTGCTCAATCAGCTGGTTCAGCCGCTGATGAATGTAGCCATTAACAGCTACTCCAAGCGTATGGCTGCCATTGAGAAGTACGGCTGCAATGTGCCGTGGGCGATCCTGATGGATCCCACCGCTGCCTGCAACTTGAAGTGCACCGGCTGCTGGGCTGCCGAGTACGGCCATACCAGCTCTCTGTCTTACGACGACCTGACCCGTATTATCACCCAGGGCAAGGAGCTGGGTACATATATGTATCTGTACACCGGCGGTGAGCCGACCATGCGCCGCAAGGATCTGATGCGTATTTGCAGAGAGAACCCGGACTGCGCATTCCTGAGCTTTACCAACGGTACGCTGATCGATGACAGCTTTGCTGATGAGATCCGCGAGGTAGGCAACTTCTACCCGGCCTTCTCTATTGAGGGCTACGAGGAGGAGAATGACTTCCGTCGCGGCGCCGGCACTTTCCAAAAGTGCACGGCTGCCATGAAGCGGCTGAAGGACCGGGGCGTGCCCTTTGGCGCCTCCCTGTGCTACACCAGCAAAAACACCGATGTGCTGGCCTCTGACGAGTATATGGACTGGCTCATCGACCAGGGCGTTAAGTTTGCCTGGTTCTTTACCTATATGCCCACCGGCAACGGCGCGGTAACCGAGCTGATGGTTAGCCCGGAGCAGCGTGCGCTGATGTATAAGAAGATGCACGAGTGGCGCCACACCAAGCCCATTTTTGCGCTGGACTTCTGGAACGACGGCGAGTATGTGCAGGGCTGTATTGCCGGCGGCCGCCACTATTTCCACATTAACTCCAACGGCGACTGCGAGCCTTGCGCCTTTGTGCATTACTCCAATGTGAATATTAAAGAATGCTCCGTGTTGGACGCGCTGCAAAGTCCGCTGTTTATGGCGTACAAGCGCAACCAGCCTTTCTCCAACAATATGCTGCGCCCCTGCCCGGTGCTGGATAACCCCGGCGCCATCAGCAAAATGGTGGCAGAGACCGGTGCCTATTCCACCGAGATGCAGCACCCGGAGTCGGCCAACGAGCTGTACGACAAGACCATCGGCGCTGCCAAGGCCTGGAAGGTGAAGGCAGACGAGCTGTTTGACCGTGACAAGTTCATTGCCAAGCATGTGAAGGACGAAAATATGTACAACTTCGAGAAATCCGACGACGAGCGGGAATTCCAGGAGTTTGAAAAAACCGAGGCATAATCAGAACGGGCGCGACGCACGCTGTACTGTAGAGGTACGGTGGCGGCGTGCCCGATTTTTGCCATAAGAAGATAGGAAGAGTATGCTTTTTTCAAGAAAAAAAGAGTTTGGCGGCACCTATTCGTATTTGATTGTAGGGCTGGGCAATCCCGGACCTAAGTACGAGATGACCCGCCACAACGCGGGCTTTTTGGCGGTGGATCTGCTGGCGCTTCAGGAGCATGTGGATATTAAGAAATTAAAGTTCCACGCCCTGGTGGGCGATGTGCGCCTGGGCGGAGAGCGGTGCTTGCTGATGAAGCCACAAACCATGATGAACCTAAGCGGCGACGCAGTGGCCGAGGCGGCGAATTTTTATAAAATTCCGCCGGAGCGGGTGCTGGTGCTGTTTGACGACATCAGTCTGGATGTGGGTCGTACCCGGGTGCGCCGTAAGGGCAGCGCCGGGGGACACAACGGCATAAAGAGTATTATTGCCCGGCTGGGCAGCCAGGACTTCCCTCGGGTGAAGATCGGCGTGGGGCAAAAACCCACCCCGGCGTATGACCTGGCGGACTGGGTGCTGGGCCGTTTTCCCAAAGAGCAGGAGCCGGCGCTGAAGACGGCGCTGGAGCACGCCACGGCGGCGGTGCGGCTGCTGGTGGAGGGCAAAACGGATGAGGCCATGAACTTGTATAACCGCTGATAGCAAAAGCCCTGCGGGGCAGAATAGGAATGAAAGAATGTCTTGCTTTTCAGGTATACTGAATCAAAGTGATGCGTTTGCCAGCCTCAATCGGGCGTGGACCACCGGGTCCCGACCAGTTGGGGCCGTTGGTCTTTCGGAGACCGGTAAAGCGCTGGTGCTCCACGCACTGTATGAACAACAAAAAAAGCCCCTACTGGTGCTCACTCCGGACGAGGCCTCTGCCGTTAAATTGACGGAGGATCTGCGCACCCTGCAAGGGGATGTGTTGTTGTACCCGGCGCGGGAGATGAACTTTGTGCAGGTGGCGGGCGCCAGCCATGAGTACGAGCTGCTGCGGCTGGATGTGCTGTCCCGCATGGCTGCGGGGGCGTACACGGCCGTGGTGGCGCCGGTGGCAGCTGCCTGCCAGCTGACCATGCCCCCGGCGGAGCTGCTGGGGCGCACCCGCACAGTAAAGGTGGGGGATGATGTGCCCCCCGGCCAGCTGGTACAGGCGTTGGTGGCAGCGGGTTATGTTCGGTACGATCAGGTGGACGGCACCAGTCAGTTTGCTCTGCGTGGCGGGATTTTAGATATTTTCCCACCTGGGCGCACAGAACCGGTGCGGCTGGAATTCTGGGGCGATACCATTGAGAGTATGACCGCCTTTGACCTGGCTACCCAACGGCGGACGGAGGCACTGAACAGCCTGCGGATCACCCCATCGGCAGAGGTGCTCTTTGCCGATGCCGAAAAGACCGCCAAGGCAATAGAAGCGCTGGCTGCCGGGCTGCGGGGCAAGGCTACCAAAGCCCGGGAAAAGCTGCTCACAGACGCAGACACCCTGCGCAAAACCGGCACCCTGCCTTGTAAAGATAAATATTTACCCCTCGTGTATCAGTCAAACGGATTGTTTGATTATTGCAACGGTCTGCTGGCGGTGTGCGACTCGGCAAAAGTGAAAGAGAAGTGCAATAACGCCAACCGGCTGCTGCAAGAGGATATGAAGTGGCTGGTGGAGCAGGGCAGCCTGTGCAAGGGGCTGGACCGGTATATTGTTGATTTTGACACGCTGACGGAAATTTATACAGAAAAGAAAGCGCTGTATCTGGACTCCATGCCTCGGGGCAGCTTTGACACCCCGGTGGGGCATTTGTCTGACTTCCGGCTGCAAACCCTGGGAGTATGGAGCGGCACCATGGCCCAGCTGACGGAGGAGCTGCGCCCCTTGGCGGAGAAAAAGTACACCGTCTGCCTGCTGGCAGGTACGGAGCGGGCCGGGCGCGCCTTGGCCACAGACCTGCAAAGTGAGGGCTTTTCCGCAGAATTCTACCCGCGCTTGCCGGAGCAGTTCCAGACCGGCACGGTGCATGTATGCCCGGGCAGCCTTAGCGGCGGGGTGCAAATTTCGGATATTCGCTTTGCCCTGTTTACCCACGCCCGCACCGGGCAAAATAAAAAGAAGCACAAGCGTGCTCGGGGCAAAAACGCCATTCACTCCCTGGACGAACTGCAAAAAGGCGACTATATTGTGCACAATGTGCATGGCATCGGCGTGTTTGAGGGCATTCACTCCCTGGAGCTCAGCGGGGTGAAAAAGGATTATATTAAAATCAGCTACGCCAAGGGCGATACTCTGTATGTGCCGGTGACCCAGTTGGATTTGGTGTCCAAGTACATTGGGCCTAAGGAAGATACGAAGGTGAAGATCAACCGCCTTGGCTCCGGCGACTGGCAAAAGACCAAGGCCAAGGTGCGCGCCTCTGTGCGGGATATGGCCAAGGAGTTAATTGCCCTCTATGCCAAGCGGATGAGTACCCCCGGCTACGCCTTTAGCCCGGACGGGGATATGCAGCGGGACTTTGAGCTGCGCTTTGCCTATGATGAGACCGACGATCAGCTGCAAAGCGCGGCGGAGATCAAGGCGGATATGGAGCGGCCGTCGCCTATGGACCGGCTGCTGTGCGGCGATGTGGGCTTTGGCAAAACGGAGGTGGCTCTGCGCAGCGCCTTTAAGTGCATTGCAGACGGTAAGCAGTGCGCCATTTTGGTGCCCACCACGGTGTTGGCTATGCAGCATTACCAAACGGCTATGCGCCGGATGGAGCCGTTTCCGGTGCGGGTGGAGATGCTCTCCCGCTTTGTGTCCCCCACCAAGCAAAAGCAGATCTTAGAGGATCTGGCGCACGGCGGGGTGGATCTGCTGGTAGGTACGCACCGGATTATCAGCAAGGACATTCGCTTTAAGGATCTGGGGCTGCTGATTGTGGATGAGGAGCAGCGCTTCGGCGTGGCACAAAAAGAGAAGATCAAAGAGAAATTCCCGGCGGTCGATGTACTGACTCTGTCTGCTACCCCCATTCCCCGCACCCTGAATATGGCTATGAGCGGCATAAGGGATATGAGTGTGCTGGAGGAGGCTCCCGGTGACCGGCACCCGGTGCAGACCTATGTGATGGAGTACGACTTTGGGGTGCTGACGGAGGCTATGGAAAAGGAACTGGCCCGGGGCGGTCAGTGCTACTACTTGCATAATAATATTGATACCATTGAGCACACGGCGGTGCAAATCCAAAAGGCACTGCCCGGCGCGCGGGTGGGCATTGCCCACGGTCGTATGACCGAGGAGCAGCTCAGTTCCGTTTGGCAGCAGCTTTTAGAAGCCCAGTTGGATGTTTTGGTGTGCACCACCATTATAGAGACCGGGGTGGATATTCCCAATGTAAACACCCTGATTATTGAGCACGCAGACCGCATGGGACTGGCCCAGCTGCACCAAATTCGCGGCCGGGTAGGGCGTTCTTCTCGCCGAGCGTTTGCCTACTTTACTTACACCCGTGGGCGGGAGCTGACGGATATTGCTACCAAGCGGCTGGAGGCCATTCGGGAATACACGGAGTTCGGCTCCGGGTTTAAGATCGCCATGCGGGACCTGGAGATCCGCGGTGCCGGTTCCCTTTTGGGCAACCGCCAGCACGGCCATATGGAGGCGGTAGGGTACGATATGTACTTAAAGCTGTTGGAGGAGGCCGTGGCGCTGGAGAAAGGCGAGGCGCCTGCCCAAAACGAGGAACAGGAGTGCCTGATCGACCTGCCGGTGGATGCCAATATTCCCGAGGCGTATATCCCTGCCACCAATCAGCGGATCGCCATGTATAAGCGCATTGCGGACATTGCCGGCGACGCAGACGCCAACGATGTGTACGACGAGTTGACGGACCGGTACGGCAAGCCGCCCCAAAGTGTGTACGGGTTGGTGGAAATTGCGCTGCTGCGCAATCGGGCGCTGGCGTTAGGCTTAACGGAAATCAGCCAAAAGAACGGCGCGGTGCTGTTGTATTTCAGTAATCTGGAACCGGCATGGATCCCGGCACTGAACAAGGGTATGTACGGTCGGGTGCTGCTGTCTGCAGGCAAAAAGCCCTATATCGCCTTAAAACCGCTGCCCCAGGAGTCGGTGGTAGACACCCTGCGCACCGCCATGGAAATCATGGAGGCGGAGAGCCGGGGGGCCAAAGCGGCAAAAACAGAATAACCCCTTTGTATAAAACAAAACACCTTGGCGCATACTACTGCCGAGGTGTTATTTTTATGGCTACATCAAAAAAGGATAAAAATGAAAGCAAAAATCTGCGGACCCTGTTCTCGGTGATCTGCCTGTCCATCATCGCTCTGGGGCTGATCGTGTATTTCTCCTCCCAAGGCAGCGGCAAGACCCCGGTGGGCGAGCCTACTTCCGTGACGGAGACTACTTCGGCGGCTGCGGTGCAACACCGGGTAGAGGGCGTAACGGAGACAGCCCCCGCCACTACGGCAGGCACCACCGCGGCGACCACCAAGGGAACAACCACCACGGAGCCGGCGTCCATGCAGCAGTCGGATACCAATATGCCTTACAAGAGTTTTTACAAATATCCGGTGTCCGAGAGCGTGCAGCAAAGCTACAATGAGGAGCTGACTTTTAACCGCACCATGGGGGACTACCGTGCCCATGCGGCAGTGGACTTTAAGGCCAACAAGGGCGCCAAGGTGAGCGCCATCAACGACGGCCTGGTGCTGTCCGTTAAGACGGACGCCCTGCTGGGCAAGGTCATCACCATTGACCACGGGGGCAACCTGGTGGCCCAATACTGTGGTATGGATGTGGTGCATGTGTCTGCCGGAAATTATGTGACTCTGGGTCAGGATTTAGGCACCTTGGGCACCGTACCTTTTGAGGCGGAAGAGGCGCCCCACCTGCACTTGATTACCACCATGAACAAGGAGACGGTGGATCCGCTGAAGGTGATGAGCAAGACCAAGGATTGATAAAACGGAATAAGTAAGCAGAAAAAGTCGGTATTTTTTACCGACTTTTTTCTTTTTATAGAGCCTTTCGTCTATAACCCGGCGGTTTTCATGGGTATAGGTGAAGGGCGCTTTTTCGGTGCGGCGCCCTTTTGCAGGAGGTGAGCCGATGGGCAGACGAAAGAAAAAGAGCATACGGCAGGAATACACCGAGGGTTTAAGGCACCTTGCCTTTGGCGAAATTCAGGATGCGGTACGGCTGCTGTATGCCCCGGAGGAGCAGATCTTGCCGGCGCTGGGGGAGATGGATCTCTTTAACATCAGCGAGATCAAGCGCCCTAAGGGCGGCGGTATGGAGATCAAATTCTTTGATCGGCTCAAGGCGCTGGAGAAGCTGCAAGCCCTGGAGGCGGCAGAGGGCAACACGGCGGCTGCCTTTTACCAGGCACTGGAGGCCGGTGCCAAGTGCGTTTGGCAGGAAGGGGGCGCCGGGGATCGTGACAGCGTTTAAGCCCTTTTCGCCCAAGCAGATGCAGGCGTTGACCTGGTGGTGCCCGGGGTCGCCCCACAGCGGCAAAAGCGGCATTATCTGCGACGGCGCCGTGCGCAGCGGCAAGACCCTGTGCATGAGCCTTTCCTTTGTCAGTTGGGCGTTCTATCGCTTCCGCGACACAGCCTTTGCCCTGTGCGGCAAGACGGTCGCTTCTCTAAGACGGAATGTGCTCACCCCGCTGACGGAGCAGTTGACGGTGCTGGGCTTTACCTGCACTTTTAAGATCAGCCGCAGCGAGCTGACGGTGCGCCGGGACGGACGGGAGAACCGCTTTTATCTGTTTGGCGGGCGAGACGAAAGCTCTGCCGCTTTGATCCAGGGTATGACCCTGGGCGGCGTGTTGCTGGACGAGGTGGCCTTAATGCCCCGCTCCTTTGTGGAGCAGGCGCTGGCCAGGTGCTCTCTGGAGGGGGCCACCTATTGGTTTAACTGCAATCCGGAGCACCCCTATCATTGGTTCTATAAAGAGTGGATCCAAAAAGCGGCGGAAAAGCAGGTGTTGTACCTGCACTTTCAGATGACGGACAATCCCTCTCTGTCTCCGGCGGTGCTGCGGCGGTACAAGCGAATGTACAGCGGCACCTTTTACCGCCGGTTCGTAGAGGGGCGCTGGGTGGCGGCAGACGGACTGGTGTACCCCATGTTTGACCCCAAGCGGCATGTGGGGGCGCCGGCAGCGCCTGCCGGGCCCTGGTATCTCTCTTGCGACTACGGCACGGTCAATCCCTTTTCCCTGGGGCTGTGGTGCCGAGACGGAGATGCCTGGTGCCGGGTGGCGGAGTATTACCACTCCGGTCGAGCCACCGGGGTGCAGCTCACGGATGAGGAATACTATGCCCACCTGTGCGAATTGGCGGGAGATCGGCCCATTGCGGCGCTGATCATTGACCCCTCCGCCGCCAGCTTTGCAGAGACGGTGCTGCGCCACGGCCGCTATCCGGTACTGAAGGCGGATAACGATGTGGTGGCGGGCATTCATCGGGTGAGCCGGGCACTGCAACAGGCGCAGATCAAGATTGCCCCCGGGTGCAAGGACGCATTGCGGGAGTTCTCCCTGTACCAGTGGGACAACAGTCTGCGCCGGGACGCACCGAAAAAAGAAAACGACCATGCAATGGACGACATTCGCTACTTTGTTTCTACCGTATTGAACGGTGAGGAGCCCGGCGGCGTATGCGCCCTTGCGGTAGAAAGGAAGTGATGTTTTGGGACGCTTTCGTTCCAAAGCGGGCGCCAAAAAAGGAGCAGGGGACTGCTGTGCGGTGCAGACCGGGCACCCGGCGGGTCAGCCCTTTTGCAGCTGGCAGTCCTACGGAGCGGTGACGGCGGACGCTGCGCTCTATCGCAATCTGCGAGAGAACATTCCCATTTTGGACGCGGCCATCGGCAAGCTGGTGCGTCTGACCGGCGGGTTCAGCCTGGACACCGGCAGTGATGGGCTGAATGCGCAGTTAAACCGAGAGCTGTCCGGGATCAATGTAGGCGGCAACCAGCAGGGGATCGAGGCTTTTATCGCCACTTATCTGGATCAGCTGCTTACCTACGGCAGCGCCGTGGGCGAGATGATCACCGACGGGCGGGAACTGTATGCCCTTTATAACGGCGACACCCGCAATTTGGAAGTGCGCCGCGCGGGGAACGGGCTGGATCTGTGCTTTTTCAGCGGCGGAGAGCCGCTGCCCCGGCCGGAGCTGCTGCTCTACTCCGTACTGAACCCGGAGCCGGGGGCGGTGGCAGGCACCAGTCTGCTGCGGGGACTGCCCTTTGTGAGCCGGATCTTGTTGCAAATTTACAATACCATTGGCCAAAACTGGAGCCATGCCGGTAATCTGCGCTATGCGGTGGTGTACCGACCGGGCAACGACGCGGCGGACCGTGCCTATGCAGGGCAGCGGGCACAGACCATGGCTCGCTCCTGGCAGGAGGCTATGGACGCTTCGTCCGTGAAGGACTTTGTGGCGGTAGGCGATGTGGATGTAAAGGTGATCGGCGCCGACAATCAGGTGCTGGAGAGCGAGATCCCCGTGCGCCAAATGCTGGAGCAGATCGTGGCCAAAACCGGACTGCCGCCCTTTATGTTCGGTCTGTCCTGGTCTACCACCGAGCGGATGAGCCGCCAACAGGCGGACCTGCTCACCACGGAGCTGAAGAATTATCGGCGTATTTTAACCCCGGTGATCGAGAAGATCGGGCGTACCTATTTGCAGTGCTGCGGCAGCGGCGCCCCCTTCCAGGTGGTGTGGCAGGATATTACCCTGCAAGACCAGACGGATACGGCCCAGGCCCATTTGTATGAGGCCCAGGCGGAGAAAATTAAAAAGGAGACGGAGAAATTATGACCGGCGGTTATGTAGAAAAGAGCTTTGCACCGGCGCCGGCGGATTTAGAGGCCATCGATGCCTTTACCCGCCGCGCGTTTGCGCCGGAGGAGCTGTATGTGTTCTCCGTGGTGCTATGCAACAACGATGTGGATCGGGATCATGAAAAGTTTACCCGTCGGGCGCTGGAGGAATTGGGCGCCCTGTTTGTGGGCAAGACCGGGATCTTTGACCACTCTATGAAAAGCGGCGACCAGGCGGCGCGCATTTATGCCACGGCGGTGGTGCCGGTGCCCGGGCGCAAGACTGCGGACGGCGAGGATCTGGTGACCTTACAGGCTAAGGCCTATATGGTGCGCACCCCCGGCAATACGGAACTGATCACCCAGATCGACGGCGGGATCAAAAAGGAAGTGAGTGTGTCCTGTGCCATGGGCAGCGCTGTGTGCTCCCTGTGCGGTGCGGATCGGCGCAGCGGCGGGTGCAGCCATGTGCCCGGCAAAAGTTATGACGGCAAGGTGGCCTTTACCGTGCTGTCCGACGCCACGGACGCTTACGAATGGAGCTTTGTGGCCGTGCCTGCCCAGCGAGAGGCCGGTGTGGTCAAGCACTATGACAGCAGCAAAGGAGACAAGACTGTGACAGAGAACGATGTACGCAAGACCCTGCAAAACAGCAAAGGCGCTGTGACCCTCACCTGCGACCAAGCGCGAGCGTTGGCACGACAGCTGGACACCCTGGAGCAGGAGGCCCAGTTGGGCAAAAGCTACAAGCAGGAGCTGGCTTCCCAGGTGGTACGTCTGTGCGCCGGGGTGCTGCCTCAGATGGAACTGGGCGTGTTTGAGGGCGTGGCCCGGGTGCTGACTGCCAAGGAGTTGCAGGCCTTTAAGGCCGCCTTTGAGGCTGCCGATCGCCGTGCCAATATGCCGTCGCCCCAGCTGGCGTCCGGCAGCGAAAAAAAGAGCAACAACCAGGCTTTTGTAATTTAAGGAGGAAGAAACCATGGCAATTTATTTTGACGGATTTGATGACAAGATGCTTAGCTTTTACAGCGAGTCCGGCCGGGTGGGTATGCTGGCATACCCGGTGGCCAATAAATATGTAAAAGAGTGCGACAGCAAAAGCCCCAACTTTATGGGCTTTGTACGCAATGTACAGGGCAACCTGGTGGGCGTGCAGCTGGGCGGCTATGTGGAGTGCAAGTTTACCGGCATCGCACCCACGCCCGGCTATTGCGGCCTGATTGCCGACGGCAGCGGCGGCGTAAAAGTGGACGAGGAAAAGGCGGCAATCAAGCGTCTGGTTCTTTGGGCAGACGCCACCACCGGCATGGTCGGTTTTATTCTTTAATACAGGAGGTAATGTAAGATGGCTTATGACAATCTGAAACTGGAAAAGGGACTGTACACGACCGGCAAAAGCTTTACCCAGGCGCTGGAACAGATCGACCCTTCGGAAAATTACGCAGGCACCCCGTTGGAGGGGCTGGACGCCTATCAGCGCCAGCTTAAGCGCTTTGACATTAAAGTCAGTGGCATCGGCTCCGACACGGTGTCCAAATTCTTCCAGACCTCGGACTCTGCGGCGCTGTTTCCGGAGTATGTGAGCCGAGCGGTGCGCCAGGGTATGGAGCAGGCGGATGTGCTGCAAAAGATCGTGGCCACCACCACGGTGATTGACGGTATGGACTACCGCGCCATTGAGAGCGTGGAGAACGGCGAGCGGTTGACTGCCGCCGAGGTGGCGGAGGGTGCGTCCCTGACAACCACCAAGGTGCAGGTGAAGGATACGCTCACGGAGATGCACAAGCGAGGTCGTATGCTGGTGGCCTCTTATGAGGCGGTGAAGTTCCAAAAGCTGGATCTGTTTACCGTGACCCTGCGCCAAATCGGCAACTGCATTGCAGAAGGGCAGCTGCTGGACGCTTATGCGGCGCTAATCGGCGTGCATGATAGCGGCATTACTTTGGAGGGCGGTCTGACTTATGCCGGGCTGGTGGATCTGTGGAACGCTTTTGAGGGCTTCAATATGACCACTTTGCTGGTAAGTGCCCGGGATACCGCCTCCATTTTGAAAATGACCGAAATGCAGGATGCCATCGCCGGCAACGACTTCCACGCCACCGGTCGAGTGGTGACTCCGCTGGGCGCGGAGCTGATCAAGCACAAGATGTTCCCCGACAATACCATTTTGGCGCTGGATCGTACCTGCGCACTGGAAAAGGTGCAGGCCGGTGATGTGGTCACCGACTTTGACAAGCTGATCGATCGCCAGCTGGAGCGGGCGTCCATCACCGCCATTGCCGGGTTCTCGCCCATCTTCTCCGGCGCCGTTCAGATGCTGACCCATGCCTAAGCCAAACTGTATGGATATACAGGCGGTCACAGAGCGGTTGCAGCTGCTCTCCGGAGAGACGGCGGAGCAGCTGGCTCAGTGGGCGCCGGTGATCGCCTCGGCGGTGCGCATGGTGGAGCTGCGTATGTTTGATGCGACGGATCCGGCGGACGAGCGACTGATCCACCTGGCAGCGGTGAAAGCGCTGCGTATGCTGGAGCAGTCCCGGTGGTTTCAAAGCGGCGACGATGTGACCGCCTTTACCGCCGGCGATGTAACGGTGCAGCAAAGCGGCCAGCACAAGGCATCTGCCCTGATGCTGGAGGACGCGGAGCAGGCGTGCAGAGGCCTGCTGCGGGACGACGCCTTTGCCTTTCTCAGCGTATGACACCGGCTGCACATATCATTAAAAATCAGTTGACCCGGGCAGGCAACAGCGCCTGCCTGGTCACCGGGGCGGGCCGATCCCTTCCCTTTTTCTGTACTCTGCAACAGACCTGGCGGAAGAACAAGTCCAATTTTACGGATCGGCAAACGCCCATCGGGCGGGTGGACAAGGATTTTTACCTGTACATCGGCCCCTTTGATCGGAATATCCTGGAACTGCCGGAGGACGCGGTGCTGGAGACCGGTGACCGATCTTATTATTTTATCAAGCGGGAGGCGGTCTGTATGGGCGGCCAGCTGCTGTATTATACCGGCGTGATGAAGCACTTGCAGGAGGGGAATTATGAAGTGGACAACGGATCCGGTGACGCAGGTACTGGCGAAGCTGCGGGATAGCGCTGCCCTGCAAGGGGTGGACTTTTGCCGGGCGTATCCGAACCAAATGAAGCCCAGCCGCCTGCTGCACCCGGTGGTGGCGGTGTGCCTGGCGGAGGTGGACGGTACCAGCGACGCAGTGGGTGAGGAGAGCCGGGCCGGTCAGATCGCTCTGCGCTTTGATCTGTATGCGCCCCCGGCTGCCGGTACTGGGGCACTGCAACAGGTGCTTTCCGGCATTTGCCGCACGCTGCTGGATCGGCGGGTGTGTGCGGTGTCGGCCGGCGCGCCCCAGGCGGACACGTACACCGGCTGCCTGCACCTGCGAGCCACCTTGACCTATCGGGAGAATTTAGAAGATGGAGACGGAGAGTATGAACGAACAGGATAATGCCTATATTGAGGCGCTCAGCGAGTATCTGCGCCTGGACGCCCGCCGGTATGACGGCGGGGAGGTGTAGATATGCAGGCACTGATGCGTATGCGCTTTGGGCCGTACACCTTTTTGCAAAATCCCGCCCAGCTTCAGGTGGAGAATCGGGCGCTGCAACAGGAGGAACGGCTGCTGTCCGGCGGGGTCTGTGTGACCCCGGCAGGGCGCCGGGCCACGGTGATCACCGGCAAGGGCTGGTGGTACGGCGGCCGTGCGCTGGAGATGGCCCAGGTGCTGCGGCGGCTGCTTTTGCCCGGACAGGCCCACTGGCTGTTCGCCCCCGGGGCGGAGCCTATGCGGGCGTATTTGACCCGGTTTGATTACACTTGCACCACCGCCCGGGACGGGGTGCAGTACAGCTTTACTTTTACGGAGGACTGTGACCCAGCGCCCCGGTATGCTCCCTACGGCAGCACCCGGGTGCGGCAGGGGGAAAACGCCTTTGACATTGCGGCGCGCACCGGTGTGTCGGTAGACACCATAGTGGCACGGAACCGCTTGGCCTCGCCCTTTGATATGACCCCCGGGGAAAAGGTGGTGTTGGCGTGACCTTTGAATTGGAATTTTTGGACGGCAAGCGGGCGGTGCCCCGGCAGCTGCTGTCTTACCGCTGGAGCGGCGATGTGACTGCCGGTTGCGACGGACTGCGACTGCACTTTTTGTGGGACGGCGATCTGCCGGAGGTGTACCGGGTGCGGGGCAGCAGCTTTGACGAGATTGACGACGCCTGCAAGACCGCCAAAAACCCGGAC
>OGLH01000160.1_pt1 | contig 29482 bp, 31 predicted proteins | sample 1572791 | NCBI WGS metagenome assembly OGLH01 (sample SAMEA2581913, study PRJEB24529) | metagenome | biome: Human gut stool | place: China | collected 2011
CCAAGGCTCTATACAGGAAACTTTCCAACAACTGGCAGCTTCCAATCCCGAACTCGCACAAATACTGCAACCACTTGCTCCCCTCATCCCAGGTATTGGAAATGCACTGAACAAGGTCGGACAAGGTTTGGTAGATGCGCTGCGCACCGACACACGCAATATGTATGCAGGAGCTGTAACCCTTACCCAACCCATCTTCATGGGAGGAAAAATTGTTGCCTACAATAAAATCACCCAATACGCAGAACAGCTGGCCGAATCACAGCACGCCACCGGTATGCAGGATATCATTTTGAATACAGACCAAGCTTACTGGCAAGTCATCTCACTGATAAACAAGAAAAAACTAGCCCAAAGCTATCTGCAACTGGTCAGCCAACTGGACAGTGATGTAGATAAAATGATAACCGAAGGTGTCGCCACCAAAGCCGACGGACTAAGTGTAAAAGTAAAAGTAAATGAAGCCGAAATGAAGCTCACACAAGTAGACAACGGATTAAGCCTATCTAAAATGGTACTATGCCAATTATGCGGTCTGCCTTTAAATGATGAAATACGTTTAGCAGATGAAGACGTAGAAAGCTTAACTCTCCCTGAATATCATGTAGGTGATAATGTAGCCACCGCTTTGGCAAATCGCGAAGAATTACGAAGTTTGGATCTAGCTAATAAAATTTATGACCAAAAAGTCAATATCACCCGCGCGGGATTTCTTCCTACAGTGGCTCTGACCGCCAACTACATGGTAACCAATCCCTCATTGGTAAACGGCTTTGAACGCAAATTCCGTGGCATGTGGGCTGTTGGCGCTATGGTACAAATTCCAATATGGAACTGGGGCGAAGGAATGTATAAGGTAAAAGCTGCCAAAGCGGAAGCAAACATTGCCCGCTATCAACTGGCAGATGCAAAAGAAAAGGTAGAATTGCAGGTAAGCCAAGCCAGCTATAAAGTAAATGAAGCAGCCAAACGCCTGAGCATGGCCGAAAAAAATCTGGAAAAAGCAGACGAGAATCTGCGCTATGCCAAACTGGGATTCATGGAAGGAGTCATTCCCACCAGTAATGTATTGGAAGCGCAAAGCGCTTGGTTATCTGCCCAATCAGACAAAATAGACGCTCAGATTGATGTAAAACTGACTGAAGTCTATTTGCGCAAGTCAATGGGAGTGCTTAAATAAAAATTAAAGATTAAAAACGAAAAGATATGGCAGAAAGATCACAACACAGCAATATTTTGTTGGCATTTATTTCACTGACAGCAGTCATCGTTATTGTATCGCTGATAGGTTTCTTCACATTGGGCAAAGCTCCCGAAATTATTCAGGGACAAGCTGAAGCAGACGAATACCGTGTGTCCGGAAAAGTCCCGGCACGCATTCTTGAACTCCGTGTAAAAGAAGGAGATAAGGTAAAAGCCGGCGATACCCTGGTTATCCTCGAAGCTCCCGATGTGATGGCAAAGCTGTCGCAGGCACAAGCTGCCGAACAAGCAGCCCGGGCAATCAGCGAGAAGGCACAGCGAGGGACTCGCCGGGAACAGTTGCAAGCTGCTTTCGAAATGTGGCAGAAAGCCAAAGCCGGAGTAGAAATTGCCGAGAAGTCATACAACCGTGTGAACCGACTCTTTGAGCAAGGCGTGATGTCCGCACAAAAGCGCGATGAAGCCAAAGCACAATTTGACGCAATGGCAGCCACCGAAAAAGCTGCCCGTTCACAGTACGAAATGGCTAAGAATGGCGCCCAGCAGGAAGACAAAGCAGCTGCCGCCGCACAAGTGGAACGTGCCAAAGGAGCAGTTGCCGAGGTATCTTCCTACATGGATGAGACCATCCTCACAGCTGCTGCCGACGGTGAAGTGACCGAAATATTCCCCAAAGTGGGCGAGCTGGTCGGCACCGGTGCTCCGATTATGAATATCACCGACCTTAACGATATGTGGGTGACCTTCAGTATTCGTGAAGATCATCTGAAAAACATCAAGATCGGTACCGAATTAGACGCTTTTATCCCGGCGTTGGATAACCGGCCGGTCAAACTGAAAGTTTATTATATGAAGAATATGGGAACTTATGCCGCTTGGCGGGCGACGAAGACAACCGGACAGTATGACGCAAAGACCTTTGAGGTGAAGGCGGTTCCGAAGATCAAGTCAGAATAAAACACAAAATCTCCGATCCCACGCTCAGGGATCGGAGATTTTTTCTGCCCAATTCTCGTCCGGCGAGAATTCTCCCAGCGGATTTGCCGCAGCCGCTGTGCGCAGCTGATCGTTATCCACATGGGTATAGATCTGTGTCGTGTTCAGATGTTCATGCCCGAGCACCTCCTGCACGGCCTTGACGTCCACGCCGTTTTGCAGCATCAGCGTCGCCGCTGTGTGGCGCAGCTTGTGCGCGGAATACTGCGTCGAGTCGAGCCCGGCCTCGCCCAAGTGCTTTTTCACCAACGCATGGACCGTCGAGCGGCTGACGCGCTCGTTGCGGGAGGAGAGGAAGAGGGCGTTCTGATCGCGCCCGACGATGGGGCGGCGCACGGCGAGATAGCCGTTGAGCGCTTCCTTGCATGCGTCGTTGAGGTAGACGATGCGCACCTTGTTGCCCTTACCGAGCACGCGCAGCGCGTCGTCCTGAATGTCTGTGGTGTTAAGCGCGCAGAGCTCGGAAATACGCAGGCCGCAGTTCAGGAAGAACGTCAGGATGCAGTAATCCCGCTCGCGGTTCTGTCCGTCCACCGAGGACAACAGCTGCACGCTTTCTTCCAAGGTGAGGTATTTCGGCAGCGTTTTCTTGAGCTTCGGCGAATCGAGGTCCTTGACCGGATTTTCCTTGATCAGGTGGACTTTGTTGGTCAAATACTTGTAAAAAGAGCGAATCGTTGCAATTTTACGCGCTCTGGAGGCGGCGTTGAGACCATAGCCGGAGGCGTCGCTGTTCTGATGCAGTACGCGCTCGCGGCTCAGATAGGTCATATAGCCGTAGATGTCTGTGAGCGTGACGGAGGACACGAAATCGAGGTCGATGTCCAGAATGGATATTTCATTCAGCTCCAGACCGCGCAGCGATGGGTCGCGCGTCTGCTTGAGATAACGGAAAAAGTTCCGCAGATCGAGAAAGTATTCGTCCACGGTTTTTCTGGAGTGCGCCTTGATCGTTTCATGGTAGGAAAGAAAGTCGCGCAGGATCGGCGGCGCTTCGGTACGGTAATCGTTCATGAGCTTTCACAAAAACAGCTGTCGTTCAAAGTGGGGGACCTCGATCGACCTAAAGATATAATTGAACAAAATAAAAATTTTGTTCAAAAGAGGGTAGCCCTGAAACGCTTCTTCGGCTGTTTTTGCGTTCCTCCTTTCCGTAAGGATAACTGCTTAGAGGCATTGAGTATACTGAAGATTCAAAAAACCGGTTTAATTCATCGCTCCTTCGCGCAAACTACTTCCGAGAAAACTTTTTTCATTGGAAAGGGTCTGATCGAATGAGCGAGCTTTTCTGTCATGCCAACTGCGTGTTCCAGTCCGGCGGACGCTGCGGCTTCAAGTATTCCACAGCCTGCGGGATGCCGTCGTGCCGCAGCAACGCCTGCGTACACTATATCCCGCGCTCCGCGGTCAGCGGCGTTACGACCTCGCCAGCACACGCAGCGCTTCACCGACATTCTGCACCTCCGTCAGCTTCAGGCCGTCCGGACGTCCAAGACGGTTCCCATGCTGCTTTGGAATGATGCACTCCGTGAAGCCGAGCCGCCGCACCTCGCTGAGCCGTTGCGACAGATTGTTCACGTTCCTTAACTCGCCGGTCAGACCGACCTCGCCGATGGCGGCGACCTGTGCGCCGATGGGCTTGTCGAGATAGCTCGACGCCAGCGCCAGAATGGCCGCGAGATCGGCGGCGGGTTCGTCCAGCGTCAGACCGCCGATGATGTTCAGATACGCGTCGCACTGCGACACCTTGAGCTGCCCGCGCTTTTCCAGCACCGCCAGCAGCATCGCCGCGCGGTTGTAGTCAAAGCCGTTGCTCGTGCGCCGCGGCGTCGGGTACGATGAGCTTGCCAGCAGCGCCTGGATCTCCGCGAGCACGGGCCGCGCGCCCTCCATCACACAGGTCACGCAGGTCCCCGGCGCGTCGGCAGGACGGCCGGAGAGCAGCATTTCCGAGGGATTTTCGACCTCAATGAGACCGTCGTTTTCCATCTCAAAGACGCCGATCTCATTCGTCGCGCCGAAGCGGTTCTTCGCCGCGCGGAGGATGCGGTAGGTCATGTGCTGGTCGCCCTCGAAATAGAGCACGCAGTCCACCATGTGCTCGAGCACCTTGGGACCGGCAATGGAGCCCTCCTTGTTGACGTGACCGATCACAAATACTGTGATGCCCTGCCCCTTGGCGAGCTGCATGAGCGTCATCGTGCAGTCCTTGACCTGACTAACGCTGCCCGCGGGCGAATCCAGCTCCTCGTTGTAGAGCGTCTGGATGGAGTCCACGATCAGAATGTCCGGCGCTTCCTCGCTGACACATTCGAGCACGTCGCCGAGACAGGTCTCCGAGAGCACATAAAGGTTCCCGCTCGCGACCTTCAGCCGCTCGGCGCGCATCTTGAGCTGGTGCGGCGATTCCTCGCCGGATACATACAGGACCTTGGCAAAGCGGCAGAGCTGACTGCAAATCTGCAGCATCAGCGTCGATTTGCCGATGCCCGGCGCGCCGCCGACGAGCACCAGCGAGCCCTTGACAGCTCCCCCGCCGAGCACACGGTCCAGCTCGCCCATACCGGTCGAAAAGCGCAGCTCCTGCTCGGTCTGCAGCTCGGCGATCGGATGCGCCTTGCTGCGCGCGAGCGCCTTGGTGCGCCCCTTCCCTGCCGCCGACGCCTTCGGCGCGGCCTGCTCCACGATGGAATTCCATGCGCCGCAGGCAGGGCAGCGCCCCGCCCACTTTGCGGTCTCGTTGCCGCACTCGGTGCAGTAAAATACGGTTTTTGCCTTCATGGGGTCTCCCCTTTTCTGTTTCTTATGCTGCCGCTTGCCCACCGGCGAGTCCCGCGAGAAAGCCGGCGGCGACGGTCACAGCCAGCTTGCGCTGATAGTCCGTCTCGCAGAGCCTTGCGGCCTCCTCCGCGTTGGAGAGAAAGCCGCACTCGACCAGCACCGCGGGACAGCTGATGTTTTTCATCAGATAAACGCTTTTGTCAATGACCTTCCGGCTTTTCTCATTTCCCGGGTTCACCACCGCGTTGAGCGCGACCTGTACGCTCTCGGCGAGCGCCTCGCTGCCCTCCGTGCGGGCGTGGAACGCCTGCGCGCCGTGGACGCGCCGCGAGGCCGGAAGGCTGTTCTGGTGGATGCTCAAAAGCACGGCGTTCGGCGTTTCATTCACCAGCGCAACACGGTTTTTAAGATCGGAGGCTTTTTTCTCCCGCAGCGTTTGAGCGCCCTCCGAGTAGATGGCGTTATCCTCCGTGCGCGTCAGCTTCGTCTCACAGCCGAGAAGGCGCAGCAGCGCGTCGAGATCCTGCGCGATGGCAAGATTGATGCCGCTTTCCACCGTGCCGTCCGCCGCGACGGCGCCGCCGTCCTCCCCGCCGTGTCCCGCGTCAATGACGATCACCGACCGCTCCGGCACGCCAGATGGGCGAAAGACAGGCAGCGCACCTCGCACGAATGTTCCACACAGCAGGAGCACACCGAAAAGGAGCAGCGCTGCGAGCATCAAAATTTTTTTACGCAGAAGAACGATCAATTTCCTCACCCCGTGCAACGCTATGCGCGGGGACTTTTTTCTATTCTTCCATGGACATATTGTAGCAGACATCGGGCGGAAAGAAAAGCCCTGTTTCCTCTTTTTTGCCGCGGCGTATACTGGTATGAGCGCAATGCTCAATGCCAAGAAGGAGGAGACCCATTTGGAAAAGAACGATACGGCGGTGAAGATCTGCGGCACGACGGAGGGCCGTCTGCCGGGCAGCTGTGCACCGCTGGCCTTTCCCTATGTTCCCGTGCAGTGCGACAACCCCGCACGCTATTCCCAGCAGGACGCCCTGCAGGCCGGCACGCTGTTCCCCGGCTTGAATCTGCCCTTCCACGCCGACATGGAGACCCGCTTTCCCGCCGCCAACACGGCGCTCAGCGAGCTGATGGCGCTTGACTTCGCCATCGACGAGCTGGGATTGTACCTCACCACGCACCGCGACGATCAGGAGGTGCTGGCGCTCTACTGGTCGTATATCAAGCTCGCGCGCGAGGGACGGGAGAAGTATCAGGAGAAGTACGGCCCGCTGCTTCAGACCGACCTGACGCCGGGCAGCTATAAGTGGCTCGATAATCCGTGGCCGTGGGATCTGGGAGGGAACGACTGATGTTTGTTTATGAAAAGAAATTGCAGTATCCGGTGAAGATCGCCAACCCCAACCCGAAGCTCGCCGCGGCGATCATCAGCCAGTACGGCGGCCCGGACGGCGAGCTCGGCGCTTCGCTGCGGTATCTGAGCCAGCGCTACTCAATGCCCTACCCCGAGCTGAAAGGGCTGCTGACTGATATCGGTACAGAGGAAGCGTCATGGCCCCCAATTTTGGCGCGGTATTTTTCCAGTCCGTCCAGCACATAGACCCATTTGGCGGGCAGCAGATTGAGCGCCACCTCTACCCTGCCGTCCCGGTACACGGTCATTTGCTGGAGGAGATGCCCGTAAAAGTCGTCGTCCGCCGTGCGCCCGCTGACGATTCCCGTGATGGCGGTGCGAATGTCCGGTTTTAGGGTCTGCGTGTCGGTGTTCAGCGTCTGCCGCTGTTTGATCGCGGCGATTTTCTCCTGCACCCGGTTCATTTCACTTTCACAGCGGGCTTTGGCGCGCTGATAGTCAGCCTTGGTGATGCTCTCATCGAAAAAGCGGTCATGGATGGTGTCATTGCGGGCTTGCAGCTTTTCAAGCTCAAGCTTCAGCCGCCGCAGCTCCTGCTCGCCGCTGTCCTCACTGGACGTCAGAACGCTTTCCACAATGCGGGCGAGATTCGATATGATTGCTTTCTTATCCAGCGTCACGTCGTTCACCGAGCGCCGCAGGAGATCCATGGCGATGTCGTCCCGGATCTGCCGACCGACACTGCATCCGATGGTATTTCCTGCGCCGTCTGTGCGCCGCAGGCCCTCGTTGGTGGCGGTGAAGCAGCACCAGCGATAATAGGAGCTTCCGTCCTGCCGCTTTTTGGTACGGTGAGAGAAGCTCTTGCCGCACTCGCCGCAGCGAATTTTGCCGGAGAGCGGATAGCGGTTGCCATGTCCGCCGCAGCCCGTTGCGCGGTTGCGGCGGGATAGCTCCCGTTGCACCGCCTGCCACGTTTCCCGGTCGATGATGGCCTCGTGGTGGTCTTTCAGTTCTACCAGCGGTTCCTTGCCGTGGTTGTACTTCTTCTCATGGGTCAGGAAGTCCGGCGTGTAGGTCTTTTTCTGGATCAGGTCACCGCAGTATTTTTCATTCTTCAGGATCTTTGTCACGGTGGCAGACGACCAAAGGCAGTTGCCCTTGCTGCTGAGAATCCCAGCCTCTCGCAGTTCCTGTGCGATGGTGCTGCACCCTTTGCGCTCTTGCAGGTACTTATGAAAGATGAGCCGGACAACTTCCGCGCCCTCCGGGTTGACGGTCATCTTGCCGCCGATCACATCATAACCCAGCAGCGAACCGCCAAAGACGACGCCCTTCTCCATACTGCGCGTCTGCCCCCATTTGGAGCGTTCTGAGGTCTTTCGGCTCTCGTCCTGCGCAACGGAACTCATGATCGTCAATCGAAGCTCCCCATCGTTGGTGCGGGTATCCAGGCTGTCATTGAGAAACAGCACGCCTACGCCCCGCCGACGCAGGTCACGGGTGATTTGCAGGGCGTCCACCGTGTTGCGGGTGAAACGGCTGACCTCCTTGGTCACGATCAGGTCGATCTGCCCCAGCTCCGCCGCGTGGAGCATTTTATTGAACTCCACGCGCTTGCGGGTGGACGTGCCGGAGATGCCCTCGTCGGCATAGATGCCTTGCAGGACCCAATCCGGCTGACGCTCGATGTAATCACGGAAATACCGCTGCTGCGCTTCAAAGGAATTTGCCTGGTCTTCCTTATCCGTGGATACGCGACAATACGCTGCTACTTGTAACATAAAAATTCCTCCTTTTAGTCGTATCATACGATACAGAATGTGCCTTTGCAATTGTGTGAATACTGAAAGGCACTATTCCTTTACAGATTTTGATTTTCCTGTATTTCTTATCTGTTCTTCTATTTTTTGTACGCAGTTCCTACACTGCATTTCGTTAAGAACCCCTTGACGCTGCAAGGCGAGCAGGACGGCTCGCTGGTATGCGAGAAGAAAGTCCTGCCCGATCTCGTCTGCCGCCTGATTATGCAGCAGCTCCGGTTTGCTTGCCATCCTGCTCCCCCCTTTCCTTGAAACTATGCGGAGAGACCGGTGAACTTGTTTGCCGTTTTCCCGGAAGCGGTTTCCTGCCTGACGGAAACTCGATTTCTGATTCTTGGCACGCTTGCGTCATCAGACGGTCATGGCCTGCTTCCCCGAAAGAGAAACGCTCCGGCGGTCATTCAATTATGTGGAAGATTGTTTGTTCTGAATTTCAACTTCCACAAAAATGATAGCAAGCGTTGACGGAGATTTCAATATGTGGTAAACTAATTGCGTTACAAATGATATACCACAAGCGTTGCACAGCTGTGTCCACGAATGGAGGAAAAGCCTTGAGAGCCTTGTATTGCTTGAGTTTTGGCCCCAAAAAGGAATATGTAGAAACGGATTTCAAGCCCGTGGAATATCGTCTCGGGACAACCTTTATTGCCTTTTTGTCCACAGATTTCGCTTCTTTACGGGCGAAATTACTGGTGCGAACAACGCCCATGATGGAAAATCAAGCCATTACCGAGATCAAAAACGAGCTGAGCACGATCCACCCTTTCGGGGAACGCTTTGTGCAGTCCCTCTTTTTTGAGGAAAAGCTGGCAGACGTGCTTGATGAGCGCATGGAAGGTTTTGAGAAGCTGCAAAAGGAACTCTCCGCCTTTGCAGACGCCGTGCTCGTGCCGGGCAAATCTAAGTTGAGCGCCAAGCAGCGTTTGGCACTCTATATGAGCCGCGATTTTCAAGCTGCCACAGCGATCGCCGGTTTGGACCTCAAGATGCGCGCGGAACGAAAGTTGTATGTAGATGAGCAGAATTTTGATCCGGTGTTGGTGGCAGACCGCATTTCGACGCCACCAAAGTCCGTCCGGTTTGCCCGCATCGAGGGCTCGGACGATTTGGGTGCGACGCTGCTGACAGAACTGCTGGAGATGGTCGAGCAAGGAATTGAATTGAAAAAGTGTGAATATTGTCATCGTTACTTTATCCCGTTCTCTTCCAAAGCTCTTTATTGTGATCGGTCAGTCGGTGATACCGGAAAAAGCTGCAAAGAACTCGCAGTCAAAGAGAAGCATGAAAAGAAAATCGCTGCCGATGATGGCTTAAAGCTCATCCGGCAGCGGATCAAAACCTACGATATGCGTGTTCGCCGTACTCCGGCGGTTTATACGGATGCTGCGTTTCAAGCTTGGAAAACACAGGTCGAGGACGCACGAAACCGCTACGTGAACGGCGAATTGACCTACGAGGAATTGGCCGCTCTCACGCAGCTCCCTAAGAAGAAAGGCGAAAAATAGGCGAAGAAAACGCGAAATGTTTGCGTATTTTTCTTGTCCTTTGCGTATACTGTGATATAATAAAGGCGAGGTGATGAGTGTGACCTTAAAAGAATTGCGTATTTCAAAAGGGTTGAATCAGGCCCAATGTGCGGAATACCTCGGTATGTCCACGCGCAACTATCAGAATTACGAAAACGATGCCGCAAAAGCAAATACAGCCAGATACCATGCGATTTATCAAAAGCTGGAAAGCTATGGTCAGCCTGTTATCACGGCCACTGTATCCTCACAAACGCCTGAGCTTTATACGAATATTGTCACAGGTGCGGGCTTGCAGGCGTTGGCAAACAGCGTGGCAAAGTACGGCAAGCGGGACTGTTTCAGCACCTTGCAGAAGTTTGTGACCGGCTCCTACGATGGGAAGATCTGTATTTTATACGGTCTCCGCCGGACCGGAAAGACAACACTTCTGTTCCAAATGCTTTCCGAACTGCCCATAGAAAAAACGGCCTACATCAAGGTGCAGACCATTGATGATATGTCGCGGCTGGCAAAGGACTTGAAAGCTCTGTTTGAACTGGGCTATCGGTATGTGTTTATTGATGAAATTACGCTCCTGAATGACTTCATCGACACCGCTGCCGTGCTTTCCGATGTGTTCAGCATGATGGGCATGAAAATCGTCGTTTCCGGTACGGACTCTCTTGGCTTCGCTATGGCAAACCGCGATGAACTGTACGACAGAAGCGTGACGATCCACACCTCTTTTATTCCCTTTCGGGAGTATGCGCGGCTCCTGAACATCTGTTCTGTCGATTCTTATATTGAATACGGCGGAACGCTGAAAATGGAAAATATGAGCTTTGACGATCCGGATGCCGCCTTTGACGAGGTCGCGTTTCGGGACGACGAAAGCACACGGAAGTATATTGATACCGCCATCAGCCGTAACATTCAGCACACGCTGAAAAATGACCATTACGGCGAATACTTCAATCAACTGCGTGAGCTTTACGAAAAAGGCGAACTGACCAATGTTATCAACCGCATTGTGCAGCACATGAATCACCGCTTTGTGCTGCGCGTGGTAGAGGACGAATTTAAGTCCCATGATTTTGGCTCCGCAAAGGAACTGCTTTTACATGATCTCCCTGCGGAACGGGCGACCGTTCTCTATGATGTCAATGAAAAGCAAATATTGGAGCGATTAAAGGCCATCATTGAGGTCAAGGAAAAGAGTGAAACAACCGTCCCAATCACGCAGGAGCATATCGACAAAGTGAAGAAGTATCTGCTTATGCTGGATCTGATCGTCAACTGTCCGGAACGGTACGAAAGCGGTAAGCAGACGGAGCATATCGTCTTTTCCCAGCCCGGTATGCGCTATGCCATCGCAAAGGCTTTAGTCTACTCCTTGATGCAGGATGCCTATTTCGCATCGATTTCCGAAGCAGATAAGGCATATATCACAGGAAAGATTCTGGACGATGTAAAGGGCCGGATGCTGGAGGACATTGTTCTGCTGGAAGTCCGCAAAACCGCGCCCAGTACGATGGAAGCGTTCAAATTCAAGTTCGATGCCGGCGGCGAGTTTGACATGGTGATTTACGATAAAGCAAGTAAAAATTGCCGCATCTATGAAATCAAGCACAGCACCGAGGCCAACGAAAAGCAGACACTTCATCTGCGTGATGCAAAGAAATGCCAAATCGTTGAAAAACGCTTTGGCCCGATCAGCGGTAAATTCGTTCTTTATCGCGGAAAAGATACGTTAGCTGAGGGTGTTCAGTATTTGAATGTAGAAAATTTCCTGTGTGGTCTGAAGTAACTTTTTGAGGAGGATTTATCATGAACTATATTTTAAAGCAGTTCGATGAACCGTTGGTTAAATTCTCCGCGACAACAGATACCAGTGAGCCGGAGATCCAAATCCTTTGGACAAACGAAGAAAAAGCGGCATTTCTGCCGCTTGGTCTGACGCTTACGCCGGATGGATTGAGCCGTTGGCTGCGCCGCCGCACGATCCCGAAGAATCGCGCCTATGTCCATAGCCTTTTGGCAAAATGCGGCTTAAACCTCAACCGTCCGCTCGGTATTATCAGCGTTTGTAAAGGACTATCCCTTAACGATTGCTATTGGGTCGTCGAGGACGGTGACACCGCTTCTTTTGACAAAGTAAATCTCTACGACAACCCATTCAGCAATGTTCTGGCCGAGCTTGCCTTTACCGGCTATGGCAGCAGCGTCCGCACTTCCCTACTCTCCAGCCCGGAGTTTACCACCAACGGAATGCTCCGCAAATGCTGGCGGCGCATCGGCGGTAAGGTGTATCTCTATAAGGGCGGCACAGAGGGCGCGGCCAATACCGGCAACGAACCATACTCTGAGTTTTACGCCGCACAAATCGCCGCCGCCATGGGCGTTCACGCGATCCCCTACGGCTTATCCCGTTGGAAAGGCGTTCTCTGCTCCACCTGTGAGCTTTTTACCAGTAAAGAGTATGCCTACCTCCCTATCGGTCAGCTTGTTTCTAAGGGCGGTATAGAGGCTGTGAAAGCATACTATGAAAAGCTGGGGCCTGAGTTTGTTAATGCCCTGAACGAAATGCTGGTGTTCGATGCGGTGATCTGCAATGTGGACCGCCATTTTGGAAACTTTGGCGTGATGGTCGATAACCGGACGAATACCATTGTCTCCCCCGCTCCCCTGTTCGACCATGGCAATTCCCTCTTTAACTTTGCAGGCGCGGACGCCTGGGCGAACGAGACCGCGTTGGAGGAATATATCAAAACGCTGTACCCCAGCGTGTACGATGATTTTCTCGGCACAGCCAAGGCCGTGCTGACGCCGGAGCTGCGCGAGAAGCTGCGGCATCTGCTGAACTTCAAGTTCAAGAAGCACTCCCGCTATAACATGCCTGAAAATAGGTTGCGGATGGTGGAGCGGCAGGTGCAGCGAAGAGCGCAAAAGTTATTGGAACTGTAAAAATAAGCACGGTTACTGGAAATAGCAGTAACCGTGCTTGTTCTTACGCGACAGCATTTGAATTGATTTTCTCTATGGTATTTCGAATTCCCATCCAAACTGTAAGATCTGTGAACACCTCCACGATGCTGCCGTGGTCGGTAAACGGCGCTTCCTGCAAAACGGACAGGTCCTTCATCATGCCGTTATGGACGATGTACTCCACGATCTGGTTCACAAAATAGATCTGTCGGCTATCGAGGCTGGCATCGTTCAGGTACTGCGCAAAAGCCTCCTTTGCCGCATTCATATCAAGCCCGACAATTTCCCGCACAAATTCACCCAGCGGCTTCTGGCCATACTCGGCCTCGTAATCCTGTTTTGTACCGACCTCGTTCCAGAGTGCTTTCTCCAGCGCCTGCACATCCTCCGCAGTTAAAGGAACATTACTTTTTAGCTTGGCAATAACGACGTCATTCATGTGCTGACGCACGTAGAACTCCGCCTTGGCCTTGTAGTTCTTCAGATCGTCGTTCTCCAGCTCAGATTCTTTCCAGTCCACAGACAGAATTTCGTCATCAAAATTCGTATCATAGTGCACTTTACTGACCGGAATATACTTGATGAGGTCACGCAGATTCTCCCGGATGTGCTCAAATTCATCGATTCCGGCAGTCTCCACATAGTCTGTATGCAAAATCTTGTCGATCAGCTCAGCCTGTACCATAATTTCCGGGATGTTCGCCACAGATGCAACAGCGGAAACTTTCTTAAACAGGTCGCTGCGGGCTTTAGCGTATTTCTTTCCGGCGAGATAGGCAAGCTCGATGCCATACATCAGCGCGTCGAACCGCAGCGCCTTGGCATCGTCCTCTTCCGGTGTAATGAGCGGTGCAAGCTCCTGCCCCATGAGCAGCGTGTCCTCATAGGTCAAGGCATTGTAACTGTCCGGTTTGGCATACCGCTCCACATATTTCAGGTGCTGTCGAACCGCAAAATTATCCTTGTTCAACTCCTGCACCTTGCGCACCATGTCCTCCACCAGCGTCTTGCGGAAGGCAATCAAGTCCGTCGTCTGATACGCCAAGTCCTGCAATTTGAAGGCAATTTGGGCCTTCAGATGAAAGATCGCACCTTGCAGGGCGATCATATTGGCGGTGGGCCGTCCCTTGTTCATGCGAAAGAACTCAAAGTTGCCGCAGAAGTCGAAGATGTAGAACTTGTCCTTGTCCTTACCGTCCAGCAACCCCGGACACAGACGGGTGCCTCGCCCGATCATCTGCCAGAACTTTGCCTTGCTCATGACCTTCTTGAAAAACACCAGATTCAGCACTTCCGGCACGTCAATGCCGGTGTCCAGCATGTCCACGGAAATGGCGATTTGAGGCAGTTTCTTCGGGTCGGAAAACTCGTCAATGGCGCTTTGGGCATAGGTCATGTAGTTGTCGATGACCTTGGCAAAGCCGGGAAGATACGGATATTCCTGATTGAAAACCGAAAGGATCTTCTCTGCATGGGTGTGATTTTTTGCAAAGATGATGGTCTTGCCCAGTTTGTTGCCGTAGTCGATGGTCAAGCCGTGGGTCATCAGTGTGTTCAGCACCTGCCGGATGGTGTCCTCGTTGAAAATCCACTCATTCAGCGCCGACGATGCAATGCTCTCCGGCAGTTCGCCATTTTCATCTTCAAAGGTATCTTCATAGGCCTGTTTGTCCGCGTCGGAAAGGTCATCATAGACGATGCCCTGTTCCATGAATTTCAGCTTCGTTTCCACGGACAGGAAGTCCACCAGATACCCGTCCTTCACCGTCTGCGCCAACTCATAGCCGTAGGTCGGTACGCCGTTTTCCAGCTCAAATATCTCATAGGTATTCTTGTCGATCTCATCCTTTGGCGTGGCTGTCAGTCCCACCAGCGGCGCGTCGAAATAATTGAAAATATCCCGGTATTTGTTATAAACCGAGCGGTGCGCTTCGTCGCAGATCACAAGGTCAAAGTGCCCACAAGTAAAGAGCTTGCCGTCTTCATCCTGTACGCTGTCAATAACATTGTACATGGTCTGATAGGTAGAAAAGACGCAGTGAGCGGTGTAGTTATCCTTCTCCTCACAGAGGTTGGTAACGGAGAGATCAGGCAGCAGATTCACAAAGCTGCGCTTTGCCTGGGTGACCAGACTGTTGCGGTCAGCAAGAAACAGGATATTTTTCACCCAGCCGTGCTGAAGCAGCACATCACACAAGGCAATGACTGTCCTTGTCTTGCCGGAGCCGGTGGCCATGACCAGTAGCGCCTTGCGCCGGTTGCGTGCAAAGGCATCGCAGGTAGCTTTGATGGCGCCCTCCTGATAATAACGTCCGGCTATCTTCCGATCCACCATGACATTTTTCAGGCTTGTCCGCATGGTCTGGAGATTGAAAAGTTTCTCCAGATCACGTTTGGAGTAAATGGCCGCACATTTACGCTCAGGGTATAGATTGTCCGTAATGCGGGTCTCAAAGCCATTGGTCAGGAAAATGACCGGGCGGCGGTGATACTTCTTTTCCAGCAGGTCTGCATAGAGCTTTGCCTGCTGGCGTCCCTTGGCCACATCCACGCATGTGCGCTTAGCCTCCACCACTGCCAAGGGGCGTCCGTCATCACCGTAGAGCACATAGTCCGCATAACCTACCTCGGACTTGTTTGGCATACCGGGCAGCTCCACCTCGTTCAGCCAGTCCTTGCCCTCTGTCCAGCCCGCATCTGTGAGCATGGTGTCGATATACAGCTTGCGGGTCTTGTACTCAGACAGGTCGAGGGGCTTGGGCACATAGGTCTGCTGCTGCTCGGCACGGCGGGCAGTGAGTTCCTCCTTCAGCGCAGCGTTTTCCGCCATCAGCGCGGTGAGCTCCACCTCCGGCACTTCCTGCACCAGCTCGGCGGAAACTTCGCTTTTCTGCGTCAGCAGCGCATGGTCGAAATGTCCTTCGGTGTAGTTCTCACCATAGCAGTACGCCACAAAGTCCAGAAAGACATAGAGATTTTCCAGACACAGCGCCGCCTGCTCTTCGGTGATTTTCTTGCCGGTGTGGGCGGCGTTGTTGCCCATACGGCGGATCAGGTCCATCCGCCGCCAAATGTCCGCGCCAACGATGTCCCGGAAGTCTTCGGTATTCATGAGGCTCACCAGAGAGTCCTGATAAGGCATGACCAGCGCCTTGTCCACGGAATACATCCACTTCACGGCAAACTCCATCGCCCTGCGGCAGTTCAACACGCAGGCGGAGGGGTCGATATGTAGAATCCGCTCAGCGGAAACCGCAACGGAGGCAAAGGGTTCAAACTCCGGCATGGAAGTAAAAATGTCAAAGTTGGTCATGGTGTATCACCTCAACTATCTCAACTGAGTCTGAATAATGGCTATGAGGTCTTTTGTTTGAATTGCTTTTTGGGGAAAATATTTATTGACTATGTTCCCTAAATCGTTATCATCGCTTACCAGATAACATCCATGATACATTGCCGCCTCTGCTGTCATGGCATCGTAATGTTGAGCAAAAGGTTTCCGCTGCCGCAGTTTTTCGTTAAACGCAAGTAGTTCTTCTGTCATCTTTCCACATGCTGTTGTATCGTCCAATATGCGATACGTCCCATCTAATACCCAGTGGTTAGACATAAAACTTGCTATACTGGATAATCGTTTTATGTGTAACCGCCCCAATATATCATCAAATAGATCTATCTTTTCCTGAAATGCATCCGAAATATGAACATGGGGAACGCAGTTTTGATCATATGTTTTTGCTCCTACCCCATGCAATTCATTGTATTGATTTGCAGTTATATAATAGCGAAAGCCTTTTTTGAGAGAATTCAATACTGTCAAAAACCACGCCTTATTTTCTACAAGTCTGTTAAAAACTGTTGTATCAAGCAAATAGTTAAATTTATTTTCATGATTGGGATCCTCAAAGTCTGGATAAACAATATCTTTCATTTTGCACCTCACCCAAAATATTTCTGCATCAAGCTGTCAAACAGCAGCTGCGCCTCGTCCAATGCTTTTTGTACGGCGGCTTTTGATTTGTCTGTCTGTGTTACAAAGTCAACAAATGCTTTTTGTTCGTCCATAGGTGGTACTATCAGCCGTAGAGAGTTAATTGAATTGAAATTCAATCCTGCCTTTACTGCGCTCTGATTTTTCGATTCAAACTGTTCTTTTCCCGCAGGGCTTTCCATGAAATAAGCAACATACAACGGATTAAGAACTTTTTGATTAAGTCGAATACAGGTAAGGTGTTGATTGATGAAGGCACCGTGTTCTGCAATCTCTTTGGTTACAACACCAGTTCGCCCCAAATCTGCCGTAATGCTTATCAGCAGATCGCCCTCTTGCACCTTGGTACGCTTTGCTTCGGCATTATCTGGTGCATTGACAGGCTGCATATTATCAAGCGAAATGCGGCAATCTTTTACGTTTTTAATCGTGATGAACCATTCTGTTCCACTATCCACACAATACTGCGCCCATCCACGGGAACCGGATGTCAAAAACTCAATATACTCTGAGAGTTGGCGGATAGGATAGCCGTTTGGATTCGTTTTCGGATCCCCAAACATTTCGACAAATCGGGCTTTGACGAGTTCATCCAGCTTTTGAAGCTGCCGCTGGCGAGCAGCAACAATTGCTTCTATCTTCACCAACGTGGCAACAATCTCTTCTTGGTAATCTACTGGCACTAAATTGAACTCTTCGCTTTTGTAGTCTCGGAAATAGATGTGCGGAATTGTTGCCCCCGAGAAGTATTTCTCTAAATGCATATATCTGACAACATAGCAAAGGTACTCCGGTAGCACATTCTTTTTGGGCAAAAGGTACTGCATCGTACCAATAACCGACGATTTCGCAGGAAGCAGTACAGTCCTACCTATCCCTGCGCCGTCTTTCACGATCGCCACATAAGGTAGTTCCTGATGATAAAAATCAACATTTCCAATGTACCCAGACGCACCGTAAATCGGATAGTCGCCGCTTCTTCCTGCAACATCCGCTTGCCGCAGGTTTGACGAACCTCTCTCACATACATCTTCAAGTCTTGCTCTCATCGCTTCATCCCCACAAATCCGAATTGATTCGCGCAGTTTTACAATATTTTTCCCACGATAATCCGTATATTGTTTCGCAGCACATATTCCTAACTGCTTCTGTCAATGCAAGCAGGTAGCCAATATCACAAGACACACGCGATACCTCATAACTATAGCGCCATTTTGCAAAAGCATCCGCAACCGTATCTATCACTGGTATACCAAAGGCATCCACTAAAGCTCCATGTTTTTCTTCAACTTCCTTAAGAATTCTGCTTTTCTTTTCATCTGGAAGAGCCTCAAGCAATTCGTTTAATTTATGACCCTTTTTACTACCATTCTCTAAATAATCGAGAAGCGTCTTAATATATACTTCGCAGGCGAATGACAGGTTCACAATCATTGGTGTAGCATATATATCAATACGGCCTTCGAGTTTTTTCATTTTATTCCCACACATTTTTGCGCAAACATAAAAGCTGTTTGCCTGTTCAAGCATTAGTTGAAAGCCCATATTATTTCAGCATCTCCTCCAGTTCATCCATCGCAGTACCGATTTCCTTCTCCAGTCGCCGCAGCTCCGCCATGATCTCGCTGGTGGGCGGGTACTCCACGGGCTTATACTCGGTTTTCTTATACTTGTTGATGGACAGGTCATAACCATTGTCCACGATCTCTGCCATGGGCACGAAGAAGGATTTTTCCGTGCGCTGGCGGCCTTTTTCTGCCTCCGGATTATGGAAGCGGGCAATGATGTCGGGAATGTCATTGTCGGCCACCGGGCTGCGCTTATCGTCCAACGAGAAGCCGTCGGCGGTCATATCATAGAACCACACATTGTCTGTACCGCCATGGCTGGTCTTGGTGAAGATCAGCACCGCGGTAGACACCCCTGCATAGGGCTTGAATACGCCGGAAGGCATGGAGATCACGGCCTCCAGCCGGTTGCCGTCCACCAGTTCCTTGCGGATGGCCTTGTGCGCGGTGGACGAACCGAACAGCACGCCGTCCGGCACGATGCAGGCGCAGCGCCCGCCGATGCGCAGCATCCGCAGGAACAGGGCCAGAAACAGCAGCTCGGTTTTCTTGGTCTTGCAGACTTTCAGCAGATCTGCCGAAACGGTGTCGGCATCCAGACTGCCCTTGAACGGTGGATTGGCAAGAATCAGAGAATACTTTTCCTTATCCGGGTTCTGATCGCTAAGGCTGTCCCGGTATTCGATAAAGGGATTGTCAATGCCGTGGGTCATCATGTTCATCGCGCCGATGCGGAGCATGGTTCTGTCCATGTCGTAGCCGAAGAACATATGGTTCATATAATGGTCTTTCTTCTGGCGATTGAAGAAGATTTCTTCTTTGCGGTGCTCCTTCAGGTATTCACCCGCAGAAACAAGGAAGCCGGAAGTGCCGCAGGCCGGGTCGCAGATCACATCGTCCGCTTTTGGGTCCATCAGCTCCACCATCATGCGGATAATATGGCGCGGGGTACGGAACTGGCCGTTGAGGCCGGACTGGCTGATTTTGCTGAGCAGATATTCGTAGGTATCGCCCCGCACATCCACCGCCTGAGATTCGTTCATCAGGCGGTAGATCTCGTCCAGCGCATCCACTACTTTGGACAGCAGCAGCGGCGTGGGCAGCTTGAAAATGGCGTCGTCCATATACTTGGAGTAAGCGCTGTTCTTATCTCCGTGGAGATTTTTGATGAACGGAAACACCCACTCCTGCATGACGGAGTACATTTTCCCTGCTGGGAAGTCATGAAATACACTCCATTTGAGCTGCTGGCCGTCGATGGTGCGCTCACCCACCTGCACCTCATCGGTGAAGATGCTGGTATAAGGCAGTCCCAGCATGGCGGCTTCTTTCGCCCGGAGATTGTCCGAATCATCCAAGTCATGAATGAACATAAGGTAAGTGATCTGCTCGATCACGTCCAACGGATTTACCAGGCCGCCCGCCGCAAAAATATCCCAAAGGCTGTCGATTTTGTTTTTCAATTCGCCTGTAATCATGAATCCAATCCTCTCAAAGTCTTACAATTCTTTCTCTCTAAGCCAAGTTTTCTATTTAACCAGCACTTCCCACTTGCCGTATCTCTTGCCGTTCTCTCTGCGGATATAGTTTTTATCCTGCAAGGACGTTATGATCCGCTTCACGGTTGCGATGGACTTGCCAGTTGCGCTCACAAGCTCCTGCTGCTTGATGGTCGGGTTTTGTGCGATCCGCTCCAAAACAGCCAGCTCCTCCAGCGAACAGTCCAAAGTATCAAATTGATACTTTGAAACTTTGGGGCTGATACTTTGGGAAGCGCTCTCGTCTACATAATCAATGAGCACCTCATTCCTTGCTCAGATCTTCCGTCTTGAAGGTCGTATATCCCTCGTAATAGTAGCTGTGGTCGATGCCTTTCATATAGACCTCGCGGCTATTGATCTCGTGGCTCAGCGCCGCTTTTAGCAACACCTTGATCTCCACGTCCTTGATGGGGCTGCGCTCCATGGCCAGTAGGTAGTCCTCTTTATCGACCTTGCTCCAATCCACCACCTGCCCGATACCGGCTTTCAGCATCTGGTCAAGCCACAGACGGGTGCTGCGGCCGTTGCCCTCTCGGAACGGGTGGGCGATATTCATCTCCACATATTTTTCGACGATCTCGTCAAAGGTGGACTGCGGCATCTTGTCGATGTTTCCAAGCGCCGCCTCCAGATACATCAGCGGCGCAAAGCGGAAATTGCCCTTTGCCAGATTCAACGTGCGCAGTTCACCAGCAAAGTCATAAATATCCTCGAAAAGCGACTTATGAATGGCTTGCAGCGACGCGAATCTGCCGGGTGCCAGTTTGTCCAGAGCGCCGCTTTCAAACAGTTCTACGGCTTTCTTCTTGCTGATCCGTTCCTCCTCGCGGGCAAGCTCGGCGGAGTTGGTGATGCCAAGTTTATTTTCAAGTGCCATCGTGGGCCTCCATGTGTTTGTAAAATAGTTTCTCAGAGCGTATCCAGAAGATCGGCGTATCGCTCACAGATGCTTTTTTCCAGCTTTTCAAAGGCCGGAATAAAACGGCTAATAATCTCCTGTGCCAGTGCTTTCGCGGCATTTCCATCGTAAATATGTGCCATATTGTTGCGCTGGGACAGCATATCCAGCCACACATCTTCCTCTATGCAAGGGTAATACTGGTACGCCTGCTTGATAATTTCACGCGGGGAGCCTGTCTTAGCTGCATCGATGCCTTCATAAGTCAGCAATTCTTTTAAGACCTTCCAACCTAATTCAAACTGAATGGAGAACTTGTCAATGATGCCGCTAATGATAAATTCATTGCTAAGATCCTGCCGGTCGGAGAGCCGCAGAACGTCTAAATTTTTTCGGTAGTTATCAAACTTTTTCATAGAGCAATACTCCCTCCTTGCTGATGGCTTCCCGCAATTCTGGGGACAAATCAGAACATAAATCTATCACATCAAAGGTCAGCAATGTATGCGTTTCTTCCTCAACATCCAGTCTGAAACGGCATACATTGCCTCCCTGCACAGCTAAATCAATATCGCTTGTGCGGTGGAAGTCCCCTCGCGCGCGGGAACCGAATAGGATCACTGTTTTGATGTGATGCCTATTTGCCAGATCAATGATCTGGCAAATAACCTTTGGATCAATTCCGTACTTTATCATCACACCAACTCCTTCGATAAGCCTTCAAGCTCGCTGACCGCTCCGCCTACAATTCTACAAAGTAATTATACCATAAAACGCTGTATCCACAAGCAATATTTCGATGCTTGCGTCCCAGAAGCGGGAATTGATCGATATAACAAAAACGGGCGCGCAGCCTTGAGAAAGGAGGCTGCGCGCTCTGCTTTTTGTCGTTGGCCTTGTTCAGACGGCATATATCTTGGAATAAGCTATCTCAAAGCCGCTTTGCGATCTGCCAGATCACCCGCTGTGCTGTCGTGACTGCGGCAATGTCTTCCTTCGTGGCAAAGCCGCGGGTGTTGACAACATGAGCGATTTGATTGATGTTATTTCCAATGCCGGCGAGTTGACGCCGGATTTCGGCGTATTCAGCGAGTGGTCGGGATCGGAGGTTCATGCCAGAGATCAGCGCACGGAGGAATACTTCCATTGGGAAGCCAGAGAGCATAGCCTGCTGTTTCAAATGTTCATGCTCCTGCTCATTCAAACGGAGCGATATTTTGATTGGTCGTTTTCTCATGATCGTTTTTCCTTTCAATTCATAAGGGGTTATAGGGGAATTGCTTCCCCTAACAAGCGCATTTGGACGGCCAAATGCTATGCTTGCGAAAGCAGCTTCCGTATAGCGGTTTCATTTTCGTGACAATGCTGTTGTAAAAATAACTTCTTGATTTATTGGTGTCCAATAGGTATAATAATTGCGAGAAACTTTTGAGGTGAATGACCGTGCTACACGAGGAACGAACTGCAAATATTCTTATCAACAAGGCGGGTGGAAACGCCGGTCCGGATGCCAATGGCTACCGCGTGGCTCTGCCATCTGCTTGGATGAAGGACCTGGGTATCTCTGAGGGCAGCCGCACCGTAACGCTGCAATTCGATGGGGAAAGCATCACCATCCGCCGCCCTGCCGTGTCTGATTACAATGTCTTTCTGGCCAATGCCCGAAGCAGCGCTCACGCCCTCCTGATCCTGTACTACTACGATGGGAATAAGCTCTGTACGAAGATCTGCGCTGACCAAACCACTCATCAACTTGCCATCGAAAACGAGGCCAGTTCTCCCCTTTCCACCGCTTTCGGCGTGAACCGCAAGCCCACATGGGACGATCTGCAAATCTTCTTGAAAGACCGCTGTGTGCCGCAGGAGCGGGACGGTTTGAAATATTACCTGTCTGACTTGGGACTGGACTGCTATGACCCGCTGGCGATCATCCGCAAGACCGAAGGGCGCATGGCAGAGGATTCGTGCTGGATCAAAATTGTGGAGGGCTGAATATGTCGATCAGACTGACAACGGGAAGCCGCATCGCGGAAACCTCGTCTAAGGGCAATCAGGAAAAATGGCTGGCAGATGGCCGCTGGTACAAGCTGGATCTGTTCGGCTACGAGGGACTGGCAGAAACCGTGACCTCTGCGCTGCTGGCACAAACCAATACCGGCGCGTTGGGCTTTCGCTATGTGACCTACCGCATGGAGCGGCTGGAAGTCCACGATCATACCCGCAACGGCTGTTCCAGTGCCAATTTTCTACGTCAGGGCGAGGCCATCCTGACCCTTGCGGAGCTGCTGCGAAAAGGCGTTGGCCCGGACTGGCAGACCGCGGTAAACCGCCTGCCCAATCTTCAGAGCCGCCTTGCGTGGTTGGTGGAGCAGGTTGAGCGGCTGACGGGACTTGACCGCTTCGGCACCTATCTGACGCTGCTGTTCGAGGTGGATATGCTGTTCGGCAACGAGGACCGGCATCTGAACAACATCGCTGTGCTGCGCTGCGGTGATGGCTTTGACTACTGCCCCATCTTTGACTTCGGCGCGGGTTTGCTGTCCAACACACGGGACTATCCCATGGAAATCGAACCGGCCGCATTGGTGCGTCAGCTCAAGGCTCAGCCCATGAAAACGGGCTTTGTCCGACAGGTCCACGCGGCGCAAAATCTATACGGGCCGCAGCTTCGCTGCGACTTTGCCGAAAAAGAGATCATGGCCTCCCTTTCGGAGCCGCTGGAGTTTTACGCCAAGCGGGATGTTCCTTATATCCGTGACCGTGTGACGGCCTGCATCAAATTCCAGCGGAAAAAGCTATTCTGATTTTCTGCCGTCCTCCCGCAGCCACGCGCCCCGCAGCACCATGCGGAGATACGCCGCCCGCCCGATGCCGTGGCGCTGTGCGGTGCGGGTGAGACGCTCATATTCTGCCTGCGTCAAGCGGAGATTTACCTGCTTTTCCCGTAAGTTCTCTTTGTTCTTCATCTGATGATCCTCCCTATTATTCTTTTTTCGGCTTGGTATATATTTATCTCAGTATCGCTCTACTCAGTCTTATTAGACGCTGAAAATCAGCGCACCTGAACGCTGATTTTCAGCGTTCTTGAAGTTCGAAAATCGAACGTCAAGAAATTCGATTTTCGAATTTCAGGGGATACAGCATAGACGGTTTCCCCAACCCCTGCCGTTTCCGGCGCAGCAGGCCAGCTTGCTCCAGTTCGGATAGCAGCTTCTCCGCCTTGCTGTGGGCGCAGCCCAAGTCCTCCATAATACGGTTGATGCCATAGTAAACAAAGGCGCGCCCTTGCTTATCGAACCACCCGCTTTTGCGGGAAAGTCCCATTTTGTCCAGCAATAATCCGTAAAGTAATTTTGCTTCACAATCCATGTTTTTGAATGGTTCCTCCGTAAACAGCACCTTTGGAACACGGTAAAATGTAAATAGCTCTGATTCATGCTCGTAGAAATAATCCATATCGGTCCTCCTTGCCCGTTGGGGCATAAAAATAGCGGAGGCAGGCATTTGACCTGTCTCCGCTTGCATTTACTATTGGCTTTTGTTTCCTTCTTGGGGCATCATTTTGACTCTCGCAGGATCTCGAGCGCGGCGCTTTTGATGTTGTTCATCGCACCTACCCACGCCATTTGATCCCGTGCTTTCAGCTCCTCGTTTACGCCCTGTGCCTCTGCCATCTGGCGGATGATGGATTCCAACAGCTTGTCCTCTGTGGTGTCTGGCTCCGGCGGCAAAAGGCAGGGATAATACTGCTCGCCCCGCAGCTCGTAGTAAAGGCCGTTCTCAAAAATGACCGGCGGCAATGGCGGTAAATTCTGCTCCATAAACCTCGCTCCTTTCTGCCTCTATTGTACGGAAGAAATTTGTATAGCGCCAGTATGCGAAGATCATCGCTCTCCCCTGCCCTTCGCGCGGTAACGGGCCTCCAGCAGCTTCATGATCTCCCGCTCCATTTGCTGCGCGGAATAATTGCGCGGGAAATACTTCCGCAGCGACTCGGTTTTGATGCGGATCCGCTCCTTCTGATTGGGCTTTTCCTCGGTAAGAATGGCGTACAGCACCTCCGGCGTCAGCTTTGCCTCGCGGGAGAGCTGCTTCATGCGGAGTGCCTGCGATAACGATGGTGTAGCGTCCTCCTGTCCGATCAAGTTCCATAGCTCCGCCTGCTCATCACGGGTAAGATAGGACAGCTCCACGGCGGGAGAAAAGGCGATGCGTCCATCGTCCACCATCTGAAGCAGCGGCGGAACAAGGTTGGTCAGGCGAATGTAACGTTTTACCTGGGTCTGACTGTCATTACAATCTTTACCAATCTCACGGGTTGCTAACTTTGGACCAACTCGGTCTGAAGTTAAATCATTCCGCTGTCCTTGCCGCTTCATGGCCTCCAACTTCATCTTGTAAGCAAACGCCTTTTCACTTGGCAGCAGATTTTCCCGTTGCAGATTGCTGTCCACCATCAAAATCACCGCTTCATCGTCGGTCATCTCCCGCACCAGCACCGGCACGGTGGGCAGGCCCAACTTCTGCGCCGCCAATCGCCGCCGATGCCCGCTGACCAACTCGTAACTCTCCCCTTTTGGCCGTGCCAACAGAGGCGATAGAACACCGTGGACACGGATACTCTCCACCAGCTCGTCCATAGCGGCATCCTCCCGCACCTGATAGGGGTGCTTTGCAAAGGGCGACAGCTTGTCCGGTGGAAGCTGCGAGATAAATTCCTTCACCATACCGCCCCTCCCTCCGAAAGCGCGGCGGACACATTCACATGGTAGTGAAGGTCGGAGCCGCGATAGTGGTAGTCCGCGTCAAAGGAATGGAGCCAACCGGCATTTTGCACATTCGCGTTTTCCCTCTCTTTTTCGGCCTGTAACCCTTGCGGCGCAAGGCTTTTTCGTACTTGTGGCCCTTGGGCTTCCACGGTCGGCACCGAGGAGCTGGGACATCTTGAGATGGTCGGCACCATCGTCCACCAGCTCACGCGGAACCTCACGGTAGATCAGATCAAGGAGGCCGGCTTCGATACCTATTTCGTCGACCACACGACCGGCGTGTTCCCGCAGTTCGCCTCCGGCTATCCGTGGTCGGCGGCGACGATGCAGGTCACGGGCGATACCATCGCCGACCTCACCGAGGACCTCGCCGCCGAGCAGAAGGCGCGCGTGACCTACGATAACATCCTGCGCCTTTCCGACGATCCCGACGTCAACGACGTCATCAAGTTCCTGCGGGCGCGCGAGATCGTACACTTCCAACGCTTCGGCGAGGGGCTGCGGCTTGCCAAGGAAAAGCTCGACGAGAAGAACGTCTACTTCGTCAACCCCAGCTTCGACCGATAAAGGAACGGGAGGGCGTCCCTGCGGACGTCCTCCCAATGTCATGCCTTTTGCGTGAGCAGCTCCGCGAGCCGCCTGCGCTTCGTGCGCTGGTCGCCCTCGATGTGGAGCTTGGAATAGATCTGGTTTACATATTGCTTGACGCTGCCCTCGGAGAGAAACAGCTTTTCCGCAATCTCCCGGTTTGTCAGCCGCTGTGCCATCAGGCCGACCAGCGCATATTCCCGCTCCGTCAGCGCGGCGAACGCTGCGGGGCGGACCGTCCCGCTCTGCCGCCGCTCCCCTGCCTCGCCCAGCGCGAGCACCCGCGCCGTGAGCGCGGTCTGCGGTCCTGCGGCAAGCAGCGGCTTGAGATAGCGGTAGTTCTCCGCAAACGGCATCACGATGCCGTCCGGCGCGGCGTCGGCAAGCGCCTGTGCCAGCAGCGTCTCGGCTTCCCTGTGCTTGCCCAGCCGCTCATAGGCCGACGCGGTCTGAAGGCGAACGTGCAGCGCGACGAGCGCATAGTGCATCCCCTCGCACAGGGCGAGCAGACCTTCGCTGCGGCCGATCACCTTGGCGTAAGCGCCCTGGGCAAGATACACCTGATTTTCGATCATCTCGATCATCGGCCGGCCCGGCGCGAGGATGCTGACCGAGGCGAGGCGGTGCTCGGCAAAGACCTCCGGAATTTGTTCCATCTCGCCCGACAGGGCGTGGCAGTAGGCGCTGACGGCGTTCCAGAGGTTGAGCCACGAGGCGTTGTGGTGCCGCAGCAGCTCCGTGCGGCGCTCGGCAAAGCTGCGGTGCGGCCCGACCTCCGCGTACCGGGAGAGGCGCTGCGCGAGGAAGTCGCAGCAGAGCGCCATATTCTCCTGCCCGTTGCCCTCGATCTGCGCATAGGCGCTCTCCAGCGCGATGTGCGCGTCGGTGAAGCGTCCCTGCACAAAGGCGGCCTCGGCGCACATGATGGTTTCCGCGCCCTGACCGTGACCGTTGGTGATCTTATAGTAGTGCGGCATACATTCGGCCATCTCGGCAAGCTCGCCCGCAAGCTCGCCCGGGGCGCGGTAGAACATCATCAGCACGGACGGCGAGCCGAAGGTCCAGCCGCCGCTCGAGCGGATGCTGATGGCGGGACGGGACATCTGCGCGCTGGCACTGCGGTGCAGACGGCTCATGGCGCTGATGTCGTTATAGCAGAGGAAGCTCATGATCAGGTCGCATTCGCCCAGCAGGTTGCCGCGCTCCTCCGCGGGCAGCTCGGGATGCTCCTCCAGTGCGGCGAGCAGGAGCGCCTTGAGCTCCAGCATTTTCGGGATATTGCGCCAGTTGAACATACTGCGCATCAGCACCAGAAGCGCGAACGGGTGCGCCTTCAGAGCATCGGCGGGACATTCGTCGAGAGCGGCCGGCACCTCCGACGGGGGCAGCGACGCGAGCAGGATGCCCGCATCCTCCTGCACCACGCGCAGCAGCGCGTCGTAGTCCCCGCAGTGCCGGTAGGCCGCCATGGCGTGAAGATACTGCCCTCGCCCCTCGTACCATGCGCCGTAGCGCTCCCGGCAGCGCCGCTGCGTCTCCGCGTCCAGCGTCCGGAAGGTGCGCTCCGCGCATTCCTTCATCATGTGGTGGAAGCGGTAGGTCACGCCGTCCGGCAGACGCTTGACAAAGGCGTTCTGCGCGGTCAGCACGGCGAGCAGCTCCTCCGCGTCGGCGTCCCCGGTGACAAAGCGCGCCATTTCCGCGGTAAATTCGTCGGCAAGACCCATCACCGCGAGAAATTCCTGCTGCCGCTGCGGCAGCGGCTCGATCATGGCGGCGGTGAACATGGTGAAAATATCGGAATCACGTTCGGGCAGCGTCCCATGCTCCGAGAGCGTCCGCAGGTTCAGGTAGACGGCGGAGAACCAGCCCTCGCTGGAGTAGAGCAGCGATTCCGCCTGCGCGTCGGAAAGCTCCGTGCCGCAGCGGTGCGCGTAAACGGCCAGCTCCGTATGATTCAGCCGCAGCTGCTCTGTGCCGAGCCGGTAGACCCTCGCCCCCAGCCGGACGATCTCTGCGGCGGGCAGAAAGCGGTCGCGGCTGGCGATGATCAGGTGGACGTTGGCGGGCAGGCGGCCCGCAAGCATACAGAGAAAGGCGGTCACGCGTTGGTCTGTGAGCAGGTGAAAATCGTCGATGAACAGATAGCAGGGCGTTTCCCCCGCCAGCTCATGGCAAAGATCGTCCGCCAGCAGCCCGCCGCCGGCGGCGTCCGTGGGACAGGCATACTCCCGCAGCAGGTCGATGCCCGCGCGGGCAAAGGCGTCCTGCGCGCTCCGCCAGAAGATCGCAAGATTGTCGGAATACACGCTGATGCGGACGACGCGCAGCGGCCCGGCCTTTGCGCGCTCCTCCAGATACCAGTTCACCGCGGTGGTCTTTCCGTAGCCCATCGGGGCGACCACGGTGGTCAGCGCGCAGCGGGAGATCGGCCGCAGGCTCTCCTGCAGCCGCTCGGATATGTAGATGGTGTTCAGCTTCCATTTTGGCTTCGGCATGGCGCTTCCTCCGTGCGGCGATGTGCTCTGACCATATTTTATACGAAAACCGGCCCGCTCGCAAGCGGAAAAAGAAAAGAGGAATGCGCGGCATCCCTCTTTTCTTCTCTGCTGTTTTATGCGTTGATGGCCTCGTCATAGACGGCGGCAGCGGTAGGATAACTCGCCAGGAGCTTATCGCGGAAGGTGTTGACCAGCTCCTCGTTTCCGTACACGGAAAATACGCTCTGCCCGACTGTGACGATGACCAGCTTATCCGGGAAGCCGCACATCCAGTGCTTGGCCTGAATGGTCGTGCGCAGGTCGTCCGCGAGCCTGGCGACGTTGTTCGCGTCGGCGACATGGAACGCGCCGCAGGTGAAGGTGTTCAGATTCATCATGTGAACGAGCGAGGCGGCGCTGTCGATGAGCGAAGCGTCGTCCGCCGGGAAGGTGAGCTGATAGCTGAGGCTGTCGGCATTGCTCGCGTCGAAGCTGCCGGGCGCGCCGTCTACGGCGTGCTCGGAATCCCCTCCGGCAGCAGGGAACTTTTCTTCATCGCTGTATGTATTCCAGATCGCGTTGAGGATCGTCAGCGCGTCGTCGACAGCCGCGGCGGGCTTGTCCTCTGCCGGGGTCTCGGGCTTGGGCGTCTCGGTCGGCGGCTCTGCGCTCGTTCCCTCCGCAGGCTTTTCAGCCGGCTTGGGCTCGGGCTTCTGCTCGGGCTGCTTTTCAGGCTCCTTGGCAGGCTCCTGCTCCGCCGGCTGCGTCTGCTCGGGCTTGCTGTCCGCCGGCTGCGTCTGCTCCGGCTTGCTGTCCGCCGGCTCCTGCTCTGTTGGCTGCGTCTGCTCGGGCTGCTCCGGCTCGTCGGGCGTCCCGGTCGTTCCGCCGGACTGCTCCTCTCCGCCGCCCTGCTCCTGTGGAGGCGCGTTGTCATCGTCGGCCGGCGCGGCGTCCTTGCTGCCGCAGGCGGCGAGAGACA